>Ga0207428_10000628_pt1 | contig 41501 bp, 41 predicted proteins | sample RhiMethybrSRZTD1_FD_187600 | JGI IMG/M metagenome (GOLD analysis project Ga0207428, IMG submission 187600) | Populus rhizosphere microbial communities from Tennessee, USA - Rhizosphere MetaG P. TD hybrid SRZTD1 (SPAdes) (version 3) | ecosystem: Host-associated > Plants > Roots > Rhizosphere >...
GCGCCGGTATCCGCGCTGATGCTTGCCCGGGCGGCGATCCAGCTCGGGCTGAAGTCGCAAGCGCCGCTGCCCGGACGAAAATTACGCGACTGAGCCCTGCGCCGTCTCGCTTTTCGTTTCATCGTGACGTAGCACTAAAAGTGGCTTCGGAGCGCTTTACGGAGTCTCGTGTCGATCCACGACCGTCGCGGTTGTCGTCAGGCGTATTCTGAGCGAAGGACCGGTTGTCGCGGTGTCAACGTCTGCGGCGGCCGCCCAGATTGGCCTGCAGAAGTCGGGAGGTACACTCCGATGAGTCTCAACGCGAACTACACGCCGAAACAGTTCAACCTGAGCGGCCTCAAAGGCATCTCGGGCCGGATCGCAGAGTTCCTCAAGGACGGGAAAGTGGATCAGGAAGAGATGCCGGCGTACTCGGAACTGACACGACGGCTCGGATTCGAGTACAACGGCATGGTGTTGCACGAGTACTACTTCGGAAACATGACCCGCGGCGGTTCAGGGGACCCGGCCACCCGGTCGCCATTCGTCCGCGCCGCCGAGCTGAGCTTCGGGAGCTACCCGATCTGGAAGACCGACTTCGTCAGCATCGGCAAGATGCGTGGCGTCGGCTGGGCGATCTGCTATCAAGACCCCGCTACCCGGCGGTTGTCCAACCATTGGATCACGCTGCACGAGGTGGGCAACGTGGCGGGATTCGCGCCGGTGCTCGTGATGGACGTGTGGGAACACGCCTTCCTTCTCGACTACCCACCAGCCGAGCGTCCGCGATACATCGAGGCGTTTTTCTCCAGCATCGCTTGGGACGTTGTTGAGCGGCGCCTCCTCGCGCCCGTATCGGCGCCCGCCGCCGCAGGCTAACGTCGTCGGGCTCCAGTTCCACGATCTTCACAAGTTCTTCCAGGAGCAGTACGAAGCCCTCGACCACTCGGTGGACGAGATCGCCGAGCGTGCGACGCAGGTGGGAGGCCACGCGGTCGGCACGCTGGCCGAGTTCGTCCAGTTGGCCCGCCTCAAGGAGCATCCGGCGCACTACCCCGATGCCCGCGAGATGCTCGCGAACCTCCTGGCGGACCACGAGGCGATCATCCGCACGTGCGCCGGGATCTGGAGACGGCCGACGAGCAGCATCACGACATGGGGACGCATGACTTCCTGACGGGCTTATTGCAGCGGCACGAGAAGATGGCGTGGATGCTCCGCGCATGCCGGGAGGGGAAGTCCGCTTAGTTGCGAGTTTTTCTCCGGCCGGGACCGCCCTTGAAGACGTAGAAGAGGTAGCCAAACGACGGCAAGAGAACGACGGTCCCGGCCAGGAGCGCCCAGACCAGGATGGACAGCGTAGCCGGTTCCGCTGCGCTTCCCGTCAGCGTAACGTCGGGAACGACGAGGTACGGAAACTGCGCGAACCCCCATCCGAGGAGGATGCACACCACCTGGCCGACGGCCGCCAGCCGGGCCCAGCGGAAGCGCCGCACCCAGAGGGCACACAAGGCGCCGACCGCGCAGACGCTTGTCACGCCGAGGAGCCACGGTGCCCACCAGTCTGTCAGCCCCACGAAGATGGTCGGGGCGCCGCGCTGAGCCAGCACAAACGTGACCGCCGCCGCCGGCGCGAGAGACAGCCCTGCGGCGAGAGCGCGTTTACGAAAATCGGCCTGCACGGCCCGGTCGCCCTCGGTGTCCACTGTGAGATAGGTCGCGGCGAGGAACGCGAACAGACCTTGGGCGAACAGTCCGCACGCGACGGCGAACGCGCTCGTCCAGCCCGCGAAGAACCCGCTGAGGGTCCTGCCGCCTGCGACGCGGATGTCGCCCGAGGCGAGAGCGCCCAGACACAGGCCGAGCAGAAACGGCGTGAAGAGACTCGAGGCGCCGAAGACGAAGCTCCACCGGCGGTGCACCCGATCGTCGAGCGCGTCGTATTTGCGGAAGACGAAGGCCGAGCCCCGCAGGACGATCCCGAGCAGAATGGCGGTCATCGGGATGTGGAGCGCGGTCATGATCGCGGCGAAGGCCGGCGGAAACGCGGTGAACAGCACCACGATGACCAGAATCAGCCAGACGTGGTTCGCCTCCCAGATCGGCGCGATCGAGTGCTCGATCGCCTCGCGCTGGCGCCGGGCGCGGGATCCCGTGGCGAGGAGGTCCCACATGCCGCCGCCGAAGTCCGCACCGCCTGACACGGCGTAGAGTACGAGCGATGCGAGTAGCACTGCTCCCAACACCGCTTCAAGCGGCATCCAAATCTCCCGACGTCGTATCGACGAACTGCCGCCGGAGCACGACCAGCAAGATCGCCCCGAGGAGGAGGTACACCGCGGAAAACACGACGAAGGGAACGACCAGCCCCGGCATCGGGGTGACCGCCTCGGAGGTCCGCATCACCTTGTAGATGATCCAGGGCTGTCGCCCGACCTCGGTCACGACCCACCCGGCCTCGATCGCCACGAACCCAAGCGGCGTGGCGGCAACCAGCATGCGCAGAAGCCACGGCTGGTCGGGAATGCGACGTCGGCGCCATGCAAGCCATCCCGCCCACGCAACCAGCGCCAGCATCGCCAGCCCTGACGCCACCATCAAGTCGAACGCCCAGTGGACGACACGCGTCGGCGGCCACTCGTCTCGAGGGATGGCCTCGAGGCCCAGCACGGTGGCCCCTGGGTCCTGGTGAGCAAGCAGGCTCAACCCGTAAGGAATACGCAGGGCATAGCGTGTCTGCATTGTCTCGTCGTCCGGGATCCCGCCGATGATCAGCGCGGCGCCGGCCGCCGTCCTGTAGTGCGCCTCCATCGCGGCGAACTTGGCCGTCTGACGCTCTGCAACCATCCGGGCCAGAAAGTCGCCGCTCACTGCTTGGAGCGGCGTCGCCACGCCCGCCACCGCCAGGGCGATGGCGAGCGCGCGCCGGTGAAAGCGACTCTCCCGGTCGCGCCGCAGGAAGAACGCGTGAATCCCGGCCACCGCGAGGCCCGTCGCCACGTACGCGGCCAGCGTCATGTGAATCACCTGCTGGAGGCTCGCCGGATTGAGCATGGCGGCGATCGGGTCGATGCGGACCGGGCGCCGGTCAACTAGCTCGAAGCCCGTCGGCGCGTTCATCCATGCGTTGGCGGTGACCACGAAGACGCCCGACGCCATCCCGCTGACCGCGACCACGACGCCGGCCAGCCAGTGTGCGACACGCGGGATCCGATCCCACCCGTACAGATAAATACCGAGAAAAATGGCTTCGGTGAAGAAGGCGAACCCCTCGAGAGCGAACGGTAGCCCGAAGATCCCGCCCGCAAATTCCATGAACGTGGGCCAGAGAAGCCCCAACTCGAACGACAGGACAGTACCGGAGACCGCGCCGACCGCGAAGAGGACAGCCGTGCCGCGCGCCCAGCGTTTCGCCAGCTCCAGGCACACGGCGTCGCCTGTCCGGAGCCAGCGTCCCTCCGCGACCGCCATGAGCAGCGGCATGCCAATGCCGACCGCCGCGAAGACGATGTGAAACCCGAGAGATACAGCCATCTGGGCGCGTGCGAAAAACAGATCCGTCATGGAGTCGCGCTCATTATCATGCTTAGTCCGGATTGACACCGCTGAACCTTGGGTGTCAACTCATTTCAGAAAGTTCCTGCATCCTGGTCCGATCGGCACGACCGCCCGTTGCGCGGAGGACACCATGCAAGTCTCGCGGCGCGGATTCTTTCGCATCTCGACAACCGCAGCAGCGGGCACGGCGCTGGGCGGCCTCACGGGACTCGGCGCGAACCTCGCCCCCGCCATCGCGCGTGCCCAGGAGCTACGGATCAAGAATGCCAAGACGATCCCCAGCATCTGTCCGTACTGCGCTGTCGGATGCGCAACGCTCGTTCACACGGTCGACGACAAGATCGTCAACATCGAGGGTGACCCACGGAGTCCCTTCAGCGAAGGGATGCTCTGTCCCAAGGGCGCTGTCGATCCGCGCCCGATCAGACATCGCGTTTCTCGGTGGCCTCGTCCGCTACGTGCTCAACCACGAGCCAAGGGCACACCGTCACCGCGTCGCAGGCGGTGCAAGTCGTGTCGCTCGCGCAGCACAAGCTGATCGATCTGTTCGAGGCTGGTTATGCGCGGGAAGCCACGATGAGAAGAGCGCGATTTGCCGTCGGCGCGGCGTGGGGTTTATTCGCCGCCACCGCCTCGGTTGGCTGCGCGAGCCACGAAGCTGCCGCATCGCGTTCGGCGCTGGCCGCCACCGGCTCGACATATGCGACGAGACTGGAGGGCGTCTGGGAAGGGGAAGTGTGGGAGACGCCCTCGCACTATCTCCAGGGTGTCCGTCGTATCGCCGTCACGGTTTCCAGCGATGGCTCGTGGACCGCCAGCACCGGCGGCGCGGTCTGCGCGACCGGCACGGCCGACGCGCGCGACGGTCTCGTCATCCTCGATCGCGACCCGGTCGGCCCCGATCTGTGCGTGCCTCATTCCTTCAAGGTTGGAGACCGACACATGTGGGCCGTCTTCGAGACGTCGTTCAAGGGGCGCACCGCGGTGGCGATGATCGATCTCGAGCGCGTCGGCGGGCGCGGCGCCGAAGCGGTCGAGGCCGCGGATGAGCGATGACGATTCGGCGCTTCGATCCCGACCCCTCGAGCTTCTTCACATGAATGCTCCGGCGGACTACGCGGAGGCGCTTCAACGCTCGAGCCATGCTCCGGTTCCCGGCCCGGGTCCGCACGCGTCGATTCAGTGCATCGTCGAGTTGTTCGGGGCTGCGCGATTCATCGCGCACACGAGGGAGGTCACGCTCACGCTGCCCGAGGGCGCCACGTTCTCCCTCGTCTATGCGTCGCTCGCCGAGAAGCTGCCGATCCTGGTGGGCCGAGTCATCAACTCTGATCGGGCTCGCCTCATGGACGGGTTCGCGTGCAACGTGAACGGCCTTGACTTCGTCCGCACGCCGACGGCCACCGTCAATGCCGGGGACAACATCCTCGTACTTTCGGCGGACGCGGGAGGCTAACCTTGCCCGGATTCTCGGGCCGTGTACTGCACATCGATCTGACGAGCGGCCGTAGTGCGCACCACGAGCTAGAGGAGTCGCGGCTGCGCAAGTACTTGGGTGGCATCGGCCTTGGAACAAGCCTCCTCTACGATTACGCGCCCGAGGGGGTCGATCCGCTGTCGCCGGAGAACCCCTTGATATTCGCGAGCGCGCCTCTGGTCGGAACCGGTCTCACGACGACGGCGAAGTACGCTGTCGTCACCAAGTCCCCGCTCACTGGCTTCATTGCGGACTCACTCTCGTCGAGCCACTTCGCCCTTGAACTTAAGTGCCTTGGCATCGACGCTCTGGTGATCACCGGCCGGGCCCCCACTCTCGTGTACGCGTTCGTCCACGGCGAGAGGGTCGAGATCCATGCAGCCGACCAACTGAAAGGGAAGACCCCGGAGGAGACGCAGTCGTTCATCCGCGTCGACAGCGAGTGCCCGACTGCGTGGGTGGCATCCATCGGCATCGCCGGCGAGAACCGGGTCCGCTTCGCGACGATCAGCAACGAGGGCCGCCATGCCGGTCGGGGCGGCGTCGGCGCGGTGATGGGCGCGAAGAACCTCAAGGCCATCGCGCTGTCCGGCGATCGGGAGACCTCCGTCGCGGATCCTCGACAGGTGAACGCCATCGCCGAGTCGCTGCGCCGCCGCAGCCTGAGCTCGGTGACGACCAAGTACCGGCTCGTCGGAACCGTCGCCAACCTGGCGTTGTTCAACCGTCTTGGCGCGTTGCCTACCCGCAACTTTCAGCAGGCCACCTTCGAAAGCGCCGACGCCTTGAGTGGGGAGTCATTGACCGAAACGAGCTTTAGTCGACGGCACGGCTGTGCATCCTGCTCGATTCGCTGCGAGCGGCTCTTCGCATCGCCGGCGGGCGAGGAGCAGCGGCTCGAGTACGAGACGCTGTTCGCGCTCGGGCCGCTCTGCGGCATCAGGGATCCCGGGTTCGTGCTCGCGGCGGCTCGTCTCTGCGATCGCTATGGCCTCGATGCGATCAGCACCGGCGGCACGCTGGCGTGGGCGACCGAGAGCGTGGAGAAGGGACTGCTGCCCGAGGCGGCGACGCTCGGCCTGCGATTCGGCGACGGGGAAGCGGTCCTTGCCGCGATCGGCACGATCGCCAACCGTGAAGGCGTCGGCGCTGTGCTGGCCGAGGGATCGAAGCGCGCCGCGATACAAACGGGCCGCGACAGTGGCTACTGGGCGATGCAGGTGAAAGGCCTCGAGCTCCCGGGGTACGATCCGCGGAGCCTCAAGACAATGGCGCTGGGTCTGGCCGTCAGTCCGCGCGGCGCCTGTCACAACCGGTCGGGCGCGTACGAAGCCGACTTCTCCGGCGAGGTGGATCGATTCCGCGGCGATGCCGGCCGGGGGGCTCTGGTCGTAGCGTCGGAAGACTTCGCGGCGGTGCTGGACTCGCTGATCGTCTGCAAGTTCCTGCGCAAGTGCTTCACTGACTTCTACGCCGAAGCCGCGGAGATGCTCGCGGGAGTGACCGGCTGGGACTACACGGGTGCCGAGCTGCGTCGCGCGGGCGAGCGCATCCACACGCTGAAGAAGTTGTTCAACATCCGGGAGCGTTGGCTGCCAGAAGACGATTGGCTGCCCGAGCGGCTGCTGAACGAAGCGCTGCCGACTGGGGTGGCCGCCGGCGTCCGGCTGTCTCGAGATGAGTTGCGCGAGATGGTGGGTGGGTATTACGAGGCGCGACAGTGGGACGAACACGGGTTCGTTCCCGAGTGGAAGGTCCAAGAGCTCGGAATCACCACGACAGCGAAAGACGGACATCGATGCCCAGCCACGAAACCCGACGAGCCCTGAGAGTGTTGGCGTCGTTCGCCACTCCTTCCGCGGCAAAGAGACGGCCGTACCGCGCGCGGGCTCCGGATCGACACCGATGAACGCTGGGGGTCAACTCAATTCCACAAACCTCCGGCGCCTCGTCCGACCGACATGTTGCACGTTGGGAGAAGCAAACCATGCAAGTCTCGCGGCGCGGATTCTTTCGCATCTCGACAACCGCAGCAACGGGCACAGCGCTGGGCGGCCTCACGGGACTCGGCGCGAACCTCGCCCCCGCCATCGCGCGTGCCCAGGAGCTGCGGATCAAGAATGCCAAGACGATCCCTAGCATCTGTCCGTACTGCGCTGTCGGATGCGCAACGCTCGTTCACACGGTCGACGACAAGATCGTCAACATCGAGGGTGACCCACGGAGTCCCTTCAGCGAAGGGACGCTCTGTCCCAAGGGCGCTGCCATCTATCAGCTGCATGTCAACCCCAATCGCCCTACCCAGGTGCTGCATCGAGCCCCCGGCGACACCGAATGGGAAATCTGGGACCTGGAACGGGCGATGGGGCGGGTGGTGGAGCTGATCAAGAAAACGAGGGACGAAACGTTCATCGAGCGCCTCGACGACGGCAAGCTCGTCAACTGCACCACGGCCATCTTCTCGCTCGGCGGCGCCACGCTCGACAACGAATGGAACCACATCCAGCAGAAGCTATTGCGCGGACTGGGAATCGTTCCCATCGAGAACCAGGCCAGGATCTGACACAGCTCGAGCGTCCCCGGGCTGGGGACACGGTTGGGCCGCGGCGCGGCGACGTTCTTCTACCGCAACATGGAGGAGTCCGACTGCGTCGTGGTGATGGGCTCGAACATGGCCGAGAACCATCCCGTCGCTTACCGGTGGCCGATGAAGGCGCGCGTCAACGGAGCCAAGATCATTCATGTCGACCCCCGCTTCACGCGGACGAGCGCCATGTCCGACATCTATGCGCCGATCCGCGCCGGGTCGGACATCGCGTTCCTCGGTGGCCTCGTCCGCTACGTGCTCAACCACGAGCGGTGGAACAGCGATTCCTTCTTCCGCGAGTATCTAGTGAACTACACGAACGCCGCCACCATCATCAATGCGGAATTCAAGGACACCGAGCAGCTCGACGGTGTGTTCTCCGGCCTGATGGAATACACGGAAAAGGTCAAGGAGTGGCCGTTCAACGGGTTCATCGGCCAGTACGACAACGCATCGTGGCAGTATGCAGGGACCGCGGCCCAGGCGCGCGGATGGGTCGCCGCGACCCAGCAATCGGGAGAGCAGCGCGTCGGCGAACGCGACAGGGATTCTGCGCGACCGTCTCCTGCATCGCCGAAGACGTTGCCGAAGGGCCCGCCGTATGACGCGCTGGTCCGGTCCCTCCTGAAACCACCACCGCAGCGCGACGAGACGCTCAAGCATGCGGGCACGGTGTTCCAGATCCTCAAGCGGCACTTCGCTCGGTACACGCCGGAGATGGTGGCGCGGGTGACCGGCTGTCCTCAGGAGACCTTCCTCAAAGTAGCCGAAACGATCCTGGCCAACTCCGGTCGGGACCGCACGACGTCGTTCGCGTATGCCGTGGCCTGGACGCAGCACACGAACGGCCCGCAGGTGATCGGATGCTGCGCCCTCCTCCAGTTGCTGCTGGGGAACGTTGGCCGTCCGGGAGGCGGCATCATGGCGCTGCGGGGCCATGCCTCCATCCAGGGCTCGACGGACGTGCCCACGCTTTACCACTCGATTCACGGCTACATGTCTCACCCCTCCGCGCAGCAGAAGCACGCCACGCTGGCGGACTGGCTGGCCTCCGAGACGACAGCGCGCAGCTACTGGGCCAACACGCCGAAGTTCATGGTGTCCTACCTGAAGTCGATGTACGGCGACGCGGCCACGCGCGACAACGACTTCGGCTACGACTGGCATCCGAAGATCCTCGGCGACCACTCGCACATGCCGATGTTCGTGGCCATGAACGAGGGCAAGGTGCGCGGGATGCTGTGCATCGGACAGAATCCCGCGACGTCGCTGAACGCGGCCGTCGAGAGAAAGGGCCTCCGGCATCTCGAGTGGCTCGTCGTCAAGGACAACTGGGTGACGGAGACGGCCGCCTTCTGGTCCAAGGCTCCCGAAATCCAGCGCGGCGAGGTGAAGCCCCAGGACATCAAGACGGAGGTGTTCTTCTTCCCCTCCGCGCAGGTCGCCGAGTACGACGGGTCGTTCACCAACACGTTCCGGATGTTGCAGTGGCACTTCAAGGCGGCCAACCCACCCGGCGACTGCCGCTCGGATCTGTGGTTCACGCATCAGCTCGCCAAGCGGCTGAAGAAGCTTTACGCGGAGAGCGCGGCGCCGCGCGATCAGGGCTTCAAGAATCTCACCTGGGATTTCGATCCGAATCCGGCGCAGGGCCAGGAGCCCCGCGTGACGGGCGAGCCGGATGGGCTCAAAATCCTCCGCGAGATCAATGGGTATTACACCGGGGATCCCAACCGGCACGTGGCCGGCTTCGGGGACCTGAAGGACGATGGCTCGACGACCTGCGCTTCATGGATCTACTGCGGCGTGTTCCCGGCGCCCGGCAAGAACCTTGCCGCGAATCGGCAGGCGGATCCGCCGGGCACGCGCGGCGCGCAGCTCGGTTGGGGGTACGCCTGGCCGGCGAACCGGCGCATCATGTATAACCGCGCCTCGGCCGACACCCGCGGGCGGCCCTGGAGCGAGCGCAAGAAGTGGATCTGGTGGGACGGTCAGAAGTGGACCGGCCTCGACGTGCCCGATTTCCCCGTCAGCAAGCCGCCGTCGGCGAGGGCAAACCCCGACCGAGTCGGGCTCGATAGCCAGTCGGGGACCGACCCGTTCATCATGAAGGATGACGGCAAGGGCTGGCTCTACGTGCCCACCGGTCTCGTGGATGGGCCGCTACCGGCCCACTACGAGCCGCTCGAGTCGCCGGTGAAGAATCCGCTCCACAAGCAGCAGTGGAGCCCGGTGCTCAAGTATTGGAAGCGCGACGATAACGCCGTGGCCGCGGTCGGCGACGCCAGGTTTCCGTATGCGATCACGACGTACCGTCTCACAGAGCACTACCTGGCCGGCGCGATGAGCCGCTGGAACCCGTGGCTCACCGAGCTGCAGCCGGAGCCGTTCGTGGAGCTTTCGCCCGAGCTGGCGGGTGAGAAGGGGATCACCAACCTCGACTGGGTGCGAGTCACCAGCCCTCGTGGCAGCGTGCGGGTCAAAGCTCTCGTCACACGCCGGATGCGGCCATTGACGATCGACGGCCGGGTCGTCCACCAGGTCGGAATCCCGTGGCATTGGGGATACATGGGGCTCAGCGTCGGGGATGCCGGCAACGAGCTCACAGCGCTCGTGGGTGATCCCAACGTGTCGATCCACGAAGGAAAGGCCTTCGTGTGCAACGTGGAGAAGGCGTGATGGCCGAGCCAATGGGATTCTTCACCGACACCACGGTGTGCATCGGCTGCAAGGCATGCGAGGTGGCGTGCAAGCAGTGGAACCAGCTTCCGGCCGCTAAGGGCGGCCTGAACTCGCTCTCGGGAGACAGCTACGACAACACCCGGCGGCTGGACGGTCTGCACTGGCGGCACGTGAAGTTCGTGGAGCAGTTCACTCCGGATCGCTCCGAGGGCCGCTGGTTGCTGATGAGCGACGTGTGCAAGCACTGTGTCCAGGCGGGGTGCCTCGAGGTCTGCCCCACCGGCGCGATCTTCCGGACCGAGTTCGACACCGTCGTCATCCAGTCGGATGTGTGCAACGGCTGCCGCGACTGCATCGGCGCCTGTCCCTTTGGCGTCATCGGCATCAACCCCGCGTCAGGAACCGCCCAGAAGTGCACCCTCTGCTACGACCGCATGCAGGCGGGGCTGGTGCCGGCGTGCGCGAAGGCGTGTCCCACCGAGTCGATCCAGTTCGGCACCATCGCCGAGCTCAAAAAGCGCGCAGCGGCACGGGTTCAGCGGCTCCAAGGCCAGGGCGAGAAGCGCGCATACCTGTATGGCGCGGACGACAAGATGCTCGGCGGACTGAACGCATTCTTCTTGCTCGTAGACCGGCCCGAGATCTACGGTCTGCCGCCGGATCCCAAGATGCCCTCGCGTAACCTCACATCGAGCTCGTTGTGGGCGACGCTCGGGGCGATAGGCATCGGGGTGTTGGGCCTCATCAGTTTCCGTCATCGTGGAGATCGCGATGCCTAGCACGCTCTTCACCGAGGCGCCCCACTGGGGCTGGCTCATCGTCTTCTACTTCTTCCTCGGCGGTATCGCCGGCGGCGCCTACTTTCTCGCGGCGCTCATGGATCTCTTTGGCCGGCCCACCGACCGGCCGCTCGCCCGACTCGGCTACCTGATCGCGTTCCCGCTCGTTATCGTGTGCGGACTGCTTCTCATCGTCGATCTCAGCCGGCCGGAGCGGTTCTGGCACATGCTGATCCAGGTCAACACGTTCCGCCCGATGTTCAAGGCCTACTCGCCGATGTCGTTCGGCTCCTGGGGGGTTCTGTTGTTCGGTGCTTTCTCGTTCCTGTCGTTCCTCGGGGCCTTCGGCGAGGGTGACGCGTCCCGATGGCCGGCGCTGCGTGTCTTTCGCGGCCCTGGAATCCTCGGCGTCGTCATCACCGTATTGGGCGGCCTCTTCGCCGTGTTCCTCGCCGGCTACACCGGCGTCCTACTGTCCGTCACCAACCGGCCCATCTGGGCGGACACCACGCTGCTGGGGCTCACGTTCCTGATCTCGGGCGCGTCCACGGCCGCCGCCCTTCTCATCCTCCTTGGCTGGCGACGGCGGACCACGCTGACTGGGCTCCGGGCACTCGAGCGCTTCGATAGCTGGCTGCTGGTCTTCGAGCTGGTCGCGCTGATCGCGCTCGTGTTCTCGTTGGGTGAGATCGCGCGGCTCTGGCTGGGGCTGTGGGGCGCGCTGCTACTCTTCGGCGTCGTCGGCCTTGGCATCGTCCTTCCACTCCTGGTGCACTGGCGCCCGCGCGCTTTCGGTACCGCGAGCGCGCCCATCGCAGCCGTGCTGGTCCTCGTCGGCGGTTTCCTCCTTCGCGTGGTGATCGTCCTGTCGTCGGAGGGCGCGTGACATGCCTATGGTCGTGATCAGCGTCCTCCTCGCGGGTTTCATGGCGGCCTGCACGAGTCCCGAGGCGACGCGGACACGGGCCGGCGGCCCCGGCGCCGACGTCGGCAACACCGCCGAGCCCGTGGAGATGCACGCCGGCTCTCGCCCCTACTACGCCACGCCGAATGTCCTCCCCGCCGTGCGCGACGGGGCTGCCTCGCCATGGACGAAGTGACATCTGCGTCTGCCGCAGCGTCGAGACTCGCAGCGCTGCGATCGGCGAATCCAGAATGGTGCACCTGGCTCGCGTTGCTCGACGTGGCGGTCGGCGCGCTTCTCGATCCGGTGTGGCGCAGAGCCGTTCCTGACGTGCCATGCGCAAAGGGTGATGGGACACCACTCCTGGGCGAGGCCCTCCTGACCGTCGACCGCCGCGCGAGCAGCGACTTCGTGGCGCGGCTCATGAGCGCGGCGACGGACAGTCCCGCAGGAAACCTCAGCGTGATTGCGGAGAAGACGGAGGTGACTGATCTCCTTGAGGCCGCGGTACGCTGCGACTATCCCCGACTCGCCGTACTCGCAGCCGCCGCCGGCGCGGAGCCCGCGGCGCTCCACGCGGTGGCGCCTCTGCTCGTACTGCCGATATTGCAGTCATGCGCACGCAGCTGGCAGGTTTGCGTACCCAGCGCCTGGGATCGAGGCTACTGCCCAGTGTGCGGGGCGTGGCCTGCGTTGGCAGAAGCGCGCGGCCTCGAAGGGAGCCGCCGGCTTCGCTGCGGACGTTGTGGAGGCGATTGGGGCGCCGCGTGGCTGCGCTGTCCGTTCTGCGGCACGGATGACCATAATCGACTCGGTGCCCTGGTGTCGGAGGCGACCGGGCTCACGCGCAAACTCGATGTGTGCTTCGCCTGCAAAGGTTACGTCAAGACCCTCACCGTGCTCACTCCGACACCCGCGGGCGACGTTCCGATCGCTGATCTGGAGACGGTCGACCTCGACCTCGCCGCCCTCGCGCATGGGTTCAGCCGACCCTCCGAGCCTGGCTATCGGCTTCGGGCCACGGTCGTGCCGAGGCGTCGCATCAGCCGAGGCGTCTTCGGCGTTCTCCGCTCGCGCTGATGAACGCCCATCCCGCGCACGTTTGCTCGGAGTTGCTTGCTCCGGAGGCCCTCGAGGCTCGAGCTCAAGCGCCGGTCGCACGAGGCGGCCAGCGCGGAGGATTTCAATGGATGCAGGCCTGCTGATCGCACGACTCATCCTCGGGCTGGCGCTGAGCGCCCACGCGGTGCAGAAGCTCTTCGGGTGGTTTGGCGGCCACGGCCTCAAGGGAACTGGCGCGTACTTCGATGGTCTCGGCTTCCGACCTGGTGTGCTCTTCGCGCTCGCAGCTGGCCTCGGCGAGCTTGGCGGCGGTGTGCTGACAGCGGTAGGTCTCTTCGGACCCGTCGGCCCCGCCCTGATCATTCTGGTAATGCTGGTGGCGATGGTCAGCGTGCATTGGACGCATGGGTTCTTCACGTCCTCCAACGGGATCGAGCTCCCGTTGATGTATCTGACCGCGGCACTGGTTCTGGCCTTCGCGGGCCCCGGCGCATATTCACTCGACGGTCTCGTTGGCTTCGCCGCACACCCAAATCCAGCGACAGCATGGATCGCGATCGCCGTGGCGGCCGGCGTCGCGCTCGCTAATATCGCGCTGCGCCGACACGCGCCCGCTCAGGCGCACCGAGCATGAGTTTAGAGGCGGAGCAACGCATCCGCCCGGCGCACTTTTGCCGGGAGTTGCTCGACGCCCTCGAGGCATCGGATGGGCGCCGGCGCCGCCGGAAGCGAGACACCACGCCCGATGCGATCGGGCTCGGGATCAAGCGCGGACTACTCGAGGCGACCATCGCCGAGGATCCTGAGCCGGAGGAGTTCGAAGACTGGCTCCTCGCGCGCTGTCTGGCCGCGGCCGGCGGTCCGTCCGTCGGCGCCGTGCGCGCAATGGCGCTCGAGATCTTCGCCGACTGGCGGCTCGGGCAGGTGCTTCCGGCGTTCCAGGCTTGGCTGGACAAGGGGGCGCCCTCCGAGGACACCGAGTCGACCCTCTGAGCCCGCCGAGACGACAACGGACGAGGTTCTTCACACATGAACTAACCCGTCTCTGTCCCGCGGCGACGGAGGATGCGATGAGGGTGCCGTTTTAACCCGCGCGCTTGCGCCGTAGAGGGCGGGACCTCGGCTGCACGCGCCAGTCACTGGGAGGGAACGATGCGTGACGCCTGGCAGATCGGTCGCCTGTTCGGCATCCCGCTACGGATTCACGTGTCCTGGCTGATCGTGTTCGGGCTCGTCAGCTGGAGCCTCGCGGCCGGCTACTTCCCCGCCCAGCTCCCCGATTTACCCGTCTGGTCGTACTGGACGAAGGCGATCATCGCGGCGGCGATGTTCTTCGCCTCGGTGATCCTGCATGAGCTCGGGCACTCGCTCGTCGCGCGCCGGCACGGCGTCGGCATCGCCAGCATCACGCTCTTTGTCTTCGGCGGCGTCTCGGAGATGCGCGACGAACCTCGCACCCCGCGCCAGGAGTTCGAGATCGCGGCGATCGGCCCTGCGATCAGCCTGGTGCTCGCCGCCATCTTCGGCGCCATCGGCGTCATCGCCCATGAAGGCCAGACGCCCACGGGCGCGAGCGTCATGCTGCTCTATCTCGCAGGCGTGAACCTTCTCCTGGCTATATTCAATCTGCTCCCCGCATTTCCACTGGATGGTGGCCGGATGCTCCGAGCTGCGCTCTGGTATTTCACGCGCGACCTGGTGGCGGCGACGCACAAGGCCGCGCGGGTCTCGTCGCTGCTCGCGCTCGTGCTCATCGCACTCGGTTTGATCCAGCTCTTCGCCGGTCGCTTCGGGGGGCTCTGGCTTGCCATGATCGGCTGGTTCATCAGGCAAGCCGGTGCGAGCGCTGCCTCGCAGGCCTCGCTGCGCCAGGTCTTGACCGGACTCCGCGTCCGCGACGCCATGACCTCCGACCCGAAGACCGTCAAGGCGCACGAGCGCGTCACGGTACTGATCGAGGACTATTTCGCTCGCTACACCTACGGCGGCTATCCCGTCGAGCACGACGGAGAGGTGGTCGGCATCGTGACGCTGCACGACCTCCAAAAGATTCAGCCCGAGGATCGGTCACGGACGTCTGTCGAGCGGATCATGAGCCCTCTGACTGCGGACCTCGTGGTCGCGCCGGAGCTGCCGGTGTTCCAAGCGTTAACCCGCATGCTGTCGGCGAACGTGGGGCGTCTCGTCGTCCTGGAGCGGGGCCGTCGTGCCGGACTCGTGACGACGAACGGGATTCTCCATCTCGCGCAGGTGAAGGCGTCTTTCGGCTCCTGAACCACACCGTGAAGGTCGCACGTGGCGGCTATAGCGAGATGGTGAACCTGCTCGAACGTGCCGGCACCTGCTGACCCGGCGGCCGATGGTGGCCTCGGCAGCCGGCCTAGGCGTGGCTGTCGACGCTACGCTTCTTGGCGGTGCTCCCCCGGGCCACCCATGGCGAGTCAGGTTCCGCGCAGTGTTGATGAGCCCCAACATGGGTGAATGCCTGAGGAAGGTCCCCAACATCCGTCGGGAGCCCTGTGCTCAGCCGCATGGGGCAACGACGTGTCGCGACGCTACCCTTGGCTGGATGCTCGGGCACGGGAACGGCACAGCCTTTACTTGCTACGCACAGTGAGCACGGGACAGGGCGACGTCGAGATCACGCGGGAAGCGACGCTTCCCAGCACGAGTCGCGAGAACCCTGTGCGGCCGCGTGTTCCCATGACGATGAGATCCGCGTTGCTGGCGCGCGCAGCCCGAACGATCCGGTCGGCCGGCCAACCTTCGACAATCGTCGACGTCGCCTTCACGCCCGCTGCCCGTGCCTTCCGCACGAGCCCATCCATCTCCTTGCGGGCCAGCGCGGTCGCGAAGGCCACCCGCGCGTCGTACGTTTTCGGTGACACGGTCGAGCGGGTCGAGACTGCGGGCCTCATCGCGTGGAAGAGTTCGAGCGTGGCGCGATTCCTCTGCGCCATCTCGATCGCTTTCTTGAAGGCTGGCCGCGATGCCGCTGAGAAATCCGACGGATGGAGAATCCTCTTCATCGCGTTGCCGGCGCGACCGCGGGAGGCGCCAAGCGCGCCTCCGTGTCATGAAGCAACAAGAGGGCGACGTCGGCCTGTGGCAGCACCGTCTCTGCGCCGGAGCCGACGAGCAGGTCTCCCAAGCCGGTACGCGCGTGAGTGGTCATAGAATGGGATTTACGCCTAGCTTCTCCACCTCTTCGCGCGGCCATCGGGCTGCATCGGCGTCTCCTACCGGCCCATGCGCCCGCGGCTTACATCGGCGCACGCGTCGCTGCCATCAAAGTCAAGGCGACGCATCCCAACGATGTCAGCAAGTGGCTACGCGAAGCCGGAACGAACTTCGCGACGGAGCGGCGCAGTCAGAGATGGTGATCCCCGGCCGCCTCGGGTTGATAGAGGACCTCTTCCACCTGCAGCCGCCTGACGCGCCCGGGCATGTTCCACTCGAACGTGTCGCCGCGGCGAAATCCCAGCACAGCCGTGCCGAGCGGCGCGAGGACGGAAACCTTGCCCTGCTCCGTATCGGCATCCGACGGGAAGACCAGCGTGAAGACCACGTCCTTGCCGGAGTCGAGATCCCGGAGGCGCAACCGGGTATTCATCGTCACGACCTCCGGAGGGATGTCTGCGGTCGGCACCACATGTGCGCGACCCAGCTCTTCGCCGAGTCGCTCCAGGTGCTCCCGGTCGCGGGAGCTCCACAAGCGCGTGCCCTCGAGCAGCTTCCGGAGCCGCTCCCAGTCGAAGTCGGTCACCCAGATGTCACGACCTTCCATGAACACCTCCGCCTCGGCTGTAGTGGCTCACGGGAAGCGACCGGCATGATCTTACAGCGATACCCTGGCCCTCCCCGGCGCGTGAGTCAAGCGGCTGTACATGCGAGTCTTCGTGATCTCGGCTGGTGCGGCGTTGACCATAGTCTGATTCAGATGTCCTGGCAGGCTAAACCGGCGGTTGTGGCGGCGCCAGGGTAGACCAACGGGATCTGCAACCGAGGCTGGGAAGTCGCATATGGACGAGCGTGCAGACTCGGCAGGTTCAACGAGCAACCTGGGCGACGCTGGAAAGGAGATCTGGCGTATGTCGAGACGAATCAAGCGCCACCGGATCCGCGAGATCATGACCCGTTCTCCCGTCACGGTCGGCCCCAAGACCGAAGTCCGGAAGCTCAAGTCGCTCTTCGACGAACATGACTTCAACGCTTTCCCCGTCGTGGACGAGCATGGTCTCCTCCGCGGAATCGTCTCCACGCTGGACATTCTCCGGTTGTTTCGACCTTCGGGGGCTTTCTACTACCCAGACCTTCGGGCACTCTGGGCACGGCACGCCGAGGACGTCATGCGGCGCGGTGTCGTCACGGTCCAGCCGGATGACTTCGTGGAGGCGGCCGTGAAGTTGCTGGTCCAGTACCGACATCGCAGTCTGCCGGTTGTGGAGGGCCGACGCGGCCGGCCGAGGGTCGTTGGCATCGTCAGCCGCAGGGACACGCTGAGATGTCTCGTCCTAGAAGCCGACGATTCTCACGAGTAGTTCGGTCTCCCCGGTCGGCGGGCGTGCTACCGATGTGACGCTCCCGTCCGCGCCAGGAGTCTCCTCAGGACGTACGGGAGGATGCCCTAGTACCTGAGGTACTCGCGCTCGCGCGCTGTCTCGAGGTCCACGCCGGCGGAGACCGCTACCGCCGTGAGTGCTCATGACGATCAAATCGACTCCACGTGCGCGCGCGGCCTCCACGCTCCGCTTGGGCCGGCTGGCTGTACCACACTGCAGTGACCACGCCGGGATAGGCCCTTGTCGCGCAAGCTGGCAGTCACGCCTTCCCGATACCCCTCCGCCTCGCGGACGACTGCAACTTGAGCGTCAGTCGGATCAACGCCTTGCAGCGTGGTCGGGTTCGGCGGCTCGCAAGAGGATTGGGGTCGCCTCGGGATTGTCTCGGAGTAGCTCAGTCGCAGAACTCAAAACGTTGAAGGGCGCACAAGTCGGCCTCGATCCGCCGTTCTACAGCGTCGCTCTCCATATCCGATCAGCCGTCACGAGCACGGCGCGCTTGCCCTGCCATCCGCGCTCGTGGACCACTCTGCGAACGGTCTCGAGGGGCTCGGCGGCATCCAGGAGTGGCGCCGGAAGGATAAGCGGCACGACGCCACGAACGAGGGCCAGCCGTCGATAGGTCGCCCGATCGCTGGTGAGTGCGAGGATAGGCTCTCGCGTACGACACTTGGCGGCGAAGCGGGCAGACTCACCCGTCGCCGTGATCGTCACGATGACGTCGCTGCGCACCCGGCTGGCGAGCTGACACGCGGCCTGAACGACCGCTTCCTCCTCGGTCAGCGGCTTCATCGTACTGGAGGACGACGCGTCCGGGAGCGCGCCACGCTCCGTCTCCCTGGCGATGGCGGCCATGACCTCGACGGCGCGCGCCGAATGCTCGCCGACCGCTGTCTCCTCGGAGAGCATCACCGCATCGCTCCCGTCGAGGATCGCGTTGGCGACGTCGGCGACCTCGGCGCGGGTTGGCTGAGGGGACGACACCATCGAGTAGAGCATCTGGGTCGCCGTGATGACCGGCTTGGCCCGCCCGTTCGCCTTCGCGATGAGCTGCTTCTGGACGACTGGGACCCGGGCGAACGGTGTCTCGAGGCTGAGATCGCCGCGAGCGATCATGATGCCGTCGGCGGCGTCGGCAATCGCGTCGAAGTTGTCCAGCGCCGCCTGCGTCTCGATCTTCGCGATCACCGGCACCTGGCCGCCGAAGGCCGCGATGTGCGCCCGGGCAGCGTGTACGTCCTCGACGGAGCGGACGAACGACAGGCCGACATAATCGACTCTCTGCTCCAGTCCGAAGCGGAGGTCGTGCAGATCCTTCTCGCTGAGGACAGGCAGACCGGAGAGACCGGATGGGACGTTGATGCCCTTGCGGCTACTAAGACGGCCCCCGACGACCACACGGCAGTGGATATCGGTCTCCGTCATACTCTCGACGCGGAGCTGGATAGTTCCGTCGGCGAGGAGAAGCCCGTCACCGGCTTCCACCTCGTACGGCAGGTTCGCGTATGACACCGACACCCGGCTGGCGGAGCCTTCGACCGGAATCGTCGTGAGAACGAGACGGTCACCGGCCTGGAGCGTGATGCTCCCATCGATGACGGTGCCTATGCGGACCTTGGGCCCGGCAAGATCCTGGAGCACGGCGATGGGGACATCAAGCCGTTCAGCGAGGGCGCGGATCCTGGCGAGGATCACGCCGTGCTGGGCGTGGTCGCCGTGAGCGAAGTTGAGCCGGGCCACGTTCATCCCGGCTTCGATGAGCGCCTGCAGGTCGGCTTCAGCCGACGTGGCGGGACCGATCGTACACACGATCTTCGTCTGGCGCCGCATGGTGGCGTGAATCTCCTCGCGAAAGTCACTCGAGCCAGTTATGTTGGCGCGATATTCGAGTCTAGAACACAAACGCGTTCAGTCGCGATCCAGCGCCATACAGGGCCGCGCCCGGCGCCGGCGACGCCCGCGCCGGCATGCTGCGCTGAGTCTTGAGGCGCGAGATACCCTAACGGTTAGGACAGTCTCCTGGATCACGATCGCCACCCCACTTTCAGGGGAGGTGCTCACCATGCGGTACGACCCGAATGTGTTTATCCCGCCACGATCGGTAAACGGCGACTGGCTCATCGATTCCGATGCTCGCGACCCGCGGGCTTAGGCAAACACCTGAGGAGGCCAAGTTGGAGCGACTTTCGCGACGCTCTTTCTTCAAAGGCGCCGGCGCCGCCGCGGCCGCCGCGGCCATTGCCCCGGGGTGCGAACGCCCGCCGCAGGAGGTCCAGAGCAAGCGCTCGCCGTACACGTTCTTGAACGCCGACGAAGCGGCCTTCATCGAAGCGGCTGTCGCACGTCTGATTCCCGTGGACGAGACCGGACCGGGTGCCCTCGAAGCCGGCGTTCCGACATTCATCGACCGACAGCTCGCGGGTGCGTGGGGGGCCGGTGATGACCTGTACCGCAGTGGGCCGTGGCAACCCGGCAAGCCCGAGCAGGGGTATCAGCTGCCGTTCACGCCGGCGGAGCTGTTTCGAAATGCGCTCCGGGCGATCGTCGAGGACCTGCGCAAGGCGAATCGCGGTAGCTTCGCCAAGCTCAAGGCCGAAGATCAGGACGCGTATCTCAGAGCGCTCGAACGAGAAACCCGGGATCTCGGCGGGGTACCGTCCAACATTTTCTTCGAGTCGCTACTGGAGATCACTATCGAAGGGTTCTTTTCCGACCCGGTCTATGGTGGCAACAAAGACATGGTCGGCTGGAAGCTGATCGGCTTCCCGGGGGCATACGCCAACTTCTACGATTTCGTCGATCAGCACGGTATCGCATTCACGCGTCCGCCCATGAGCCTCGCCCAGGATGCGATCGGCACGGTGCACGTGCATCCAGTGAACGCGCCTCGGACTGCTCCCAAGAGCCAGTAGGCATGGCCACTCGTCTCGCCGAAGTCGACGCGGTCCTCATAGGGGTCGGGCTCGTCGGCACGCTGCTCGGCAGGGAGCTGACGCGGGCCGGCCTGAAGGTTGTCGGCCTGGAACGGGGAGCGGCCCGCCACACGGTTCCTGACTTCCAGGCGCCGCAGATGCACGACGAGCTGCGCTATGCGGTCCGCAAAGCGCTGATGCAGGACAACACCAAGGAGACATACACGTTCCGGCATACGGTCAGCGAGACGGCCTTGCCGATGCGTCGCTGGGCAAGCTTTCTGCCGGGCACCGGACTCGGCGGCTCGATCGTTCACTGGAACGGCCAGACGTTTCGATTCCAGGCCGACGATTTCCAGCAGCACAGCCGCACGATCGAGCGCTACGGCAGGAAATTCATTCCGGCCGACGTGACCATCCAGGACTGGGGCGTGACCGCCGCGGAGCTCGAGCCGCATTTCGATCGCTTCGAGCACCTGCTCGGGACCAGCGGCAAGGCGGGCAATCTCAAAGGCAAGAAGATCGCCGGCGGCAACATCTTCGAAGATCCGCGTTCGCGCGAGTATCCAACCCCGCCGCAGAAAGAGCCGTACGGCTCGGCGATCTTCCGCAAGGCGGCCGAAGGCCTCGGCTACCACGCGTACCCCCAGCCCTCGTGCAACCTGAGCCAGCCGTACACGAATCCCGAAGGGCTTCGGCTCAACACCTGTACGTTCTGCGGGTACTGCGAGCGCTTCGCATGCGAGCACTACGCGAAATCGACGCCACAGACCGTGCTGCTCCCCGTGCTGCTGAAGGACCCGAACTTCGAGCTGCGCACGGGCTGCCAGGTCCTGCGCGTCAACCTCGACAGCAGCCGGACGACCGCGACCGGGATCACGTACGTCGATGCGAGCGGGCAGGAGGTCGAGCAGCGCGCGCGGCTGGTCATCGTCGGCGCCTATGCGACCAACAACGCGCGCCTGCTGCTGCTGTCGCGGATTGGCCGTCCGTACGACCCTGCCACCGGCAGGGGCGTCGTGGGTCGCAACTACGCGTACCAGACCATGAGCTACCCGCAGGTCTTCTACGACGAGAGCGTCAACATCAATCCCTTCATGCGCTCTGGCGCGAACGGCACGGTGATCGCGGACTTCGCCGGCGACAATTTCGATCACGCGCCGCTCGGCTTCATCGGGGGCGCCTACATCGGGGAGATCATGACGAACGGGCGCCCGATCGGGTTCCATCCGGTCCCGCCCGGCACGCCGTCATGGGGGTCGGCATGGAAGCAGGCGGTGGTGCGGCATTACAACCACACGTCGACGATCAACGTTCACGGCAGCTCGGTGGCGACGCGCCAGAACTACCTCGATCTCGATCCCATATATAAGGACGCCTGGGGCCTGCCGCTGCTGCGGATGACGTTCGACTTCCCGGAAAACGACATCCGGATGTCGGCGTACGTCACGCAGAAAGCGATCGAGATTGGCCGGGCCATGGGCGGCCGGCAGGTCGTGGGCGCGCCGCGCAAGCGGCCGTACGACATCACGGAATACCAGACGACGCACAACACGGGCGGCACCATCATGGGGACCGACCCGTCGACGAGCGTGGTGAACCGCTATCTGCAGAGCTGGGACGTGGCCAATGTGTTCGTGATCGGCGCGTCGAACTTTCCCCAAAATGCCTCCTACAACCCCACCGCCACGCTGGGAGCGCTCGCGTTCTGGGCCGCCGACGCGATCGTGAGGAAGTATCTCAAGTCGCCCGGCCCGCTGATGAGCCGGTGAAGGCGGCGGCGGTCGCCGGCGTCATCTTCGTGCTCGTGTCGGCGCTGCTGCACGCCGCGCACGCACAATTCGTCATTCCGTCCGGCCAGGTGCCCCGGCAGCAACCTCCGGCGGCTCAGCACTGTGTCGCCTGTCACGGCGCGCAGGGCGAAGGCAATCCGGACACCGGCACTCCGCGCATTGCCGGGCAGCCGCAGTATTACCTTGCGCGGCAGCTCGACAGTTACGCCGACGGCAGCCGGCGTCATCTCGCGATGGAGGCCATGGCGAAGCTCCTGGCGCCGGAAGATCGCGGCGCGCTCGCCGCGCACTACGCGCAGCTGAACGCGCCCGCGGCCAGGAGCGCCGGCTCTGCGCCGCCACCCGAGCGAGGACGGGTGCTGGCGACGATAGGCAACGCTGAGCGTCGCGTGCAAGCGTGCAACACGTGTCACGGCCCCGGCGGCATCGGCGAGCCGCCGGCATCTCCGTATCTGGCCGGCCTCGACGCGAGCTACATCACCGCCGCGACGAATGCCTGGCGGGAGGGAACGCGACGCAACGACGCCGGCCAGCAGATGGCGACGGTTGCGAAAGCGATGACGCCTGACGATATCGCCGCCGTCGCGCAGTACTACGCAAGCCTTCCTCCACCCAAGCCGTGGCCGCTCCACGTGGTTCAGCCGATGCTCCAGAAAAGGTCGATGGGCGGAACCCCATCGGCGAGCGGGCCCGTCACCGAGACTCGCGCGAAGGGTGTCGGCGTGGAGCAAGGCGCGCCGATGACCGGCGGCACTCACGGAACGGGCGCGACGGACGCCTCCAGGAGCGCGCCGGCGAGCAGCAGCCCCGGCAGCGTCGTCCTGCATAACGTGCCGCTCGGCCCCGGTGACCCGGCGCGCGGGCGAGCGATCATCGCCAGCGGCGTGCACGGCTGCACCGCCTGCCACGCGATTCCTGGCATCCGGACGGCAAGGGGCGTGGTCGGCCCACCGCTCGGCGGTTTCGCCCGGCGAGCCTTTATCGCGGGGCAGCTGCCGAACAACATCGGCGTGCTCGTGGCCTTCCTTCAGAACCCGGCGGCGCTCGAGCCGCGGACCGGCATGCCGGACGTCGGTCTCACTTTGGAGGAAGCGCGGCACATCGCGGCCTTCCTTTATACGCTGGAGCACGCCGGTGCGCCGTGATCCTCGGCGCGCCCCCGGTCTCTGGCCGGTCGTGCTGCTTGCAGGATGCGCCGGGCCGCAATCGGTCCTCGATCCTGCCGGTCCCTCCGCCGCCGCGATCCACCGGCTCGGGACCATCATGTATATCGGGGCGGCCCTGGTCACGGCGCTGGTGACGGTCCTCATGCTCGTGCCCTTCCTGCGTCGACGTGAGCGCCCTGTGAATCGCCGCCTCTTTCTCTGGGGAGGCGGCGTCGCACTTCCGTTGCTGACTCTCACGGCGCTCGTTCCCTACGCGATGACCGTCGGCCAGGGGACGCGTTCCTCGACGGCGGCGGACCGGCTTTCCGTCGACGTCACCGCGTCGCTCTACTGGTGGGAGATGTCGTACCGCCGGGGGAACGGAAGCGCGGCGGTCGCGTCGGCCAACGAGCTTCGGCTGCCCGTCGGCGAGCCCGTCGAGCTGTTGCTCCGCGCAAACGACGTCATCCACAGCTTCTGGGTCCCGAAGCTCGCCGGCAAGACCGACCTGATCCCGGGACGCGTCAATCGCATGGTCATTCAGGCCGACCGGACCGGGGTCTTTCGCGGCCAATGCGCAGAGTATTGCGGCTTGCAGCACTCGCTCATGGCCTTCGACGTGATCGCGCTGCCGCGTACAGACTTTGACGCGTGGCTCGAGGCGCTGGCGCGGCCGGTTCGCGAGCCCGAGCCGGCGCTCCTCCGCCAGGGGCGGGAGCTGTTCGTCAGTATAGGCTGCGGCGCATGCCACTCCGTGCGCGGCCTGACCGAGGGGCAGCTAGGGCCTGACCTCACCCTGATCGGAACGCGGCGATCCATTGGAGCCGGAACGCTTCCGGGCGGTGTGGGGAACATTGCCGCCTGGATCGCGAGCGCGCAGCACCTCAAGCCCGGCAACGGGATGCCCTCGTACGATCAGCTCGAAGGCCCGCAGCTGCGCGCGCTCGCCGCCTATCTGGACTCGCTCAAGTGACGGATCCATCGGGCGTCGGTAGAACACCGTCGCTCACCACACCGGCGACGACCGCCGAGGTCCCGCTCTACCCACAGTCAACTGGACCGGACGGCCTCGAGCGAATCACGGCGGCATGGGCCATGCCCCGCCGATTCGGATTCTTCATCGAGATCAATAACAGCCACATCGGCCTGCTCTACGTGGCCACGGGCTTTCTGTTCTTCCTCGGCGCCGGCGTGCTGGCGCTGCTCATGCGCATCCAGCTCGCCGCGCCGGGCAACGCTTTTCTCGATCCGCGCACCTACAATCAGTTCTTCACGATGCACGGGACGGTCATGATGTTCCTGTTCGCGGTGCCGATCGTGGAGGCCATCGCCGTCCTGGTGCTGCCGAGCATGCTCGGCACGCGCGACATGCCGTTTCCCCGACTCTCGGCGCTGGGCTACTGGTGCTATGCCTTCGGCGGCGCGCTCGTGTTCGCGAGCCTCTTCTTCGGCATCTCGCCCGACGGCGGCTGGTTCATGTACCCCCCGCTCACCGGACCGAAGTATTCGCCGGGGCTCAACACGGACGTCTGGGTGCTCGGTTTGGGCTTCGTGGAGATCTCCGCCGTCGCCGCCGCCGTGGAGCTGATCGTCGGCATCCTGAGGACGCGCGCGCCGGGCATGACGCTCGGAAAGATGCCGATCTTCGCCTGGTACATGCTCGTCAGCGCCGGCATGATCATGATCGGCATGCCGGCCGTGATCGCGGCCGACATCCTGCTCGAGCTGGAGCGCCTGCTGGGGATGCCCTTCTACGACGCCACCAGGGGCGGGGACCCGCTGCTCTGGCAGCACCTGTTCTGGCTGTTCGGTCATCCGGAGGTCTACATCATCTTCCTGCCGGCGGCTGGCATGGTCTCGATGCTGCTGCCGACGTTTGCGCGCGCGCGGCTCGTGGGCTACACGTGGATCGTCCTTGCCGCCATCGCTGTCGGTTTCCTGAGCTTCGGCCTGTGGGTCCACCACATGTTCACGACCGGCCTGCCGCTGCTGTCGCTCGCTTTCTTCTCGGCCGCGAGCTCTGCCATCGCGATCCCCATGGGCATCCAGGTCTTTGGCTGGCTCGCGACGCTCTGGGACGGCAAGCCCGTGCTGCGCGTGCCAATGCTGTTCGTCTTGGGGTTTCTGTTCATCTTCACGATCGGCGGGCTCACCGGCGTGATGGTGGCGGCCGTGTCCTACGACTGGCAGGTGCACGACACCTACTTCGTCGTCGCGCACTTTCACTACGTCCTCATTGGAGGCATGGTCTTTCCGGTCTTCGCGGCGCTCTACTACTGGATGCCGGCGGCGACCGGGCGGATGCTCTCCGAGCGGTTCGGGCGGTGGGCGTTCTGGCTCATGTTCGTCGGCTTCAACGCCGCCTTCCTTCCCATGCACCTCACCGGGCTGCGCGGCATGCCGAGGCGCGTGTATACGTACTCCGGGGATCTCGGCGTCGACTGGCTGAACCTGAACGCCTCAGTGTTCTCGTTCGTGCTCGGCGCGGGCGTGCTGCTCGTGCTGCTCGACATCGTGCGGGCGCTCCGGTCGCCACGATCCGCCGGCCAAAACCCGTGGAACGCCCCGTCGCTGGAATGGTTGGCCAGCCTTTCGGGCCACGGGTTCCGCAGCCTCATGCCCGTCACGTCTCTCTACCCCCTCTGGGAGCAGCCCGGGCTCAGGGAGGACGAGTTGGCGGGGCGCGGCTATCTTCCGGACGCACCGACGGGGGAACGCGAGGCGCTCGTCACCTCCGCCATCAGCACCGCGCCCGAACAGATCATTCGCCTGCCCGGCCCTGGGTGGACCGCGTTCGTGGCGTCCGCGGCGACCGCCGTCGCCCTCGCGGCGGGAACGATCGGCTTTGCCACTACCGCCCTGATCGCCGCGCTCGTGGCGGTCGGCGCGTTCCTCTACTGGCTGTGGTCGATGGACCGCGCGCTCCCGCGCGCGCCGGCGGACGCTGGGCGCGGTCTTGCGCTGCCGCTCTACCGCAACGGCAGCGAAAGCGTCGGCTCCTGGGGAATGGTGGTGCTCCTCATCTCGGACGCCGTCGTCGTGGCGTGCTTCGCGTTCGCCTATCTCTTCCTCTGGACCGCGCGCCCCGTTGTATGGCCGCCAGACGGGTCGCGGCTGCCGGGCTTCTTCGCGCCGGGCGTGATCGCGGCGGCCGTCGCCGGTGCCTACGTCCTCTTCGAGGCGGCGCGTCGATTCAACCGGCGGGATCGGCGGTCCGCCACGGGCCTCTGTCTCATCGGGGTCGCGATCCTTGCCGTCCTCGCGCTGGCCATCGGCTGGATGTGGCTGAAGAGCCTCGGGATCGATCCGACCAGGCATGGCTATGGCGCCGCCGTATGGACGCTTCTCGGATACATGGCGTTCCATGTCGCCGCCGGCGCGGGCATGGCGCTCTGGTGCCTCGCACGACTCGCCCTCGGCATGATCGACTCGTGGCGATCCTTGACCCTTCACATCTGCCTGCTGTGGTGGCGCCTGACGGCGGCCGCCACCGTGCTCACGCTCGTGCTGGTGGCCGGCTTTCCCCATGTCGTCTCCTAGCCTCGACGCCGGCAACGCTGCACCCCCCAGCGCGGGGACAGTGAGGCCACTGCTGGACCTCGCGTTCGGATTTTTTGTGTGGGCGGTGCACTTTCTGGTCGTCTATATCGGGACGGCACTCGCCTGTGTGCTCGGTCTCGGCGCCGCGAGCGCGGGCAGCCGGACCGTGTTCGTGAGTTCGCTCGCGATCGTGACGCTGGTCGCTGTTGCAGTGGTCGTGTTGCATGCGCTTAGTCGCTATCGTGAACATCGCACGCAGCCGGCCTTCCGGACCGCAGTCGCGATGGGCGGCGATGCCATCGCAACGGTTGCTATCGCCTGGCAACTCTTTCCACTCCTGTTGGTGCCGGTGTGCGCGTAGCCGCGGCTGTGTGCTTCGTGATCTGGCCAGTCGGGCCAGCCATCGCCCATGGACCCGACGTTGCGACGCGTGACACGCTCTGGCGCTCGTGGAACGTCGATCCTCTCGTCTGGGGGCCCTTACTTGTCGCGCTGACGCTGTACGGCTACGGGGTGCGACGTCTGTGGGAGCGCGCTGGCGGTGGGCGCGGCGTTACGTACGCCGACGCCGCGGCCTTCACCATTGGTGCGGCCGTGCTGACCGTCACCCTCGTCTCGCCGCTCGACGCGCTCGGCGGGACACTGCTGTCGGCCCACATGGCGCAACACGCGCTGCTCGTCGCCGTCGCGCCGCCGCTCCTACTCCTCGGCCGACCGGGCGTCGTATTCGCGTGGGGGCTCCCCGGGAGGTGGAGGTGGTTGCTGTCATCGCGCACGTGGCGACGCATCACCGGAGTGATGGAAGCGTTGTCGCGGCCGCTGCCGGCCGCCATGCTGCACGGGCTCGCGCTCTGGGTCTGGCATGCGCCGGCGGTCTTCGACGCGGCCGCCGCGCGCAACGCCGTGCACGCGCTGGAACATGGCTGCTTCTTCGGCACGGCGCTACTCTTCTGGCGGGCCGTCCTGATCGCCTGGTCAGGCCGTCACGTCGGTGCAGCCGTCGGCGCGACGTTCGCCACGCTGATGCACGGCGGCCTGCTCGGCGCTCTCATCACGATGGCGCCGCAGCCGCTCTATGTCTGGTATCGCGACCGTACGCAGGTCTGGGGGTTGAGCGCGCTCGAGGACCAGCAGCTTGCGGGGCTTCTCATGTGGGTCCCGATGGGCACCATCTATCTGGCGGCGTCGCTCGTCCTCGCGAGTCGCCTCGTCGCCGACCGCCGGGAATGTGCGCCGATGCGCCGAAGGTCTTGCTGACCGGCAGGGCGGAGATGCTCTCTGGCGGACCTGCTCGAGTCGTCGCGTCTATGCGACGAGGCTCTCAACACATATTACCGAGGCGCGGTGCGCGTCACCCGAAAGACCGTGCCGTTGGCATCGTCGCTTACCAGCAGCGCGCCATCGTGGGTGACCGCTACTCCAGCTGGCCGGCCCCAGACACTCTCGCCATCGAGAACGAACCCGGTCAGGAAGTCTTCGTACTCGCCGGTCGGCTGACCATCCTTGAAGCGGACCCGGATGACCTTGTAGCCCGTCCGCTTGGGCCGATTCCAGGAGCCGTGCAGCGCCACGAAGGCGTCGCCGCGGTATTCGCTGGGGAAGGCATCACGATCGTAGAAGGCAAGGCTCAGCGCAGCCGAATGCGCCTGGATCAGGACGTCGGGCGCGATGACCTGCTTCTTGAGATCGGTCCGCTTTCCCTTCAGCCGCGGATCCTCGTGTGCGCCGATGTAGTACCAGGGCCAGCCGTAGAACCCGCCTGACTGGACGCGCGTCATGTAGTCGGGAGGGACGTCTTCGCCGAGGTGGTCACGTTCGTTGACGACGCACCACAGCGTGTCGGTGCGCGGCTGCATCGCCAGGCCCGAGCAGTTGCGAAGCCCGGTAGCATAGTTGCTGATCCGCTTTCCCTCCGGATCGAACACGCGCACAACCGCGCGATTTTCCTCCTCGCCCCAGGTGGCGCCACGGCCGTGCGTTCGCTCATGTTGCCGAATCTTATCGGCGGGCCACCCGGGCATGTCGCCGGCGAGATTCGATCCCGACCCGATCGCCACGAAGAGTCGGCTGCCGTCTCGGGAGACCGCCAGATCCCGCGTCCAGTGCCGCTTCGTCGGGATGTTCCCGACCACCACCTCGGCTGGTGCCCTTGCTCTGATGTCGCCGTCACGATACGGGAAGCGAACCACCTGATTGGCTGCGGCGACATAAACGTACTGCGGAGCCGCAGGCGGCTGGAAGACGATTCCGTAGGGCCGGTCGAGATTCTCAGCGAACACCTCCGGCTTCGCGGGCGCACCAGCGCCGGCAGTTGCGCGGACCACGAGCACACGTCCGGCCCCGCTCTCCGACAGGAAGATGTCCCCGTTGGGGGCGATGCGCATCGTGCGCGGCTGTCTCAATCCGCTGGCGAACTCCTGCACCACGAAGCCGTCCGGCACCTTCGGCAGGGCACCTGGCACCGGATCAACCACCTTCACGTTGCTCCGAAAGTCCGGCGTCTCGTCATCCGTACCTGTCTTCGGGGCTGGCAGGTCCGAAGCCCTGATATGACGGCGGACCCCGGGGGCATCGGTCTGCCAGTCGCCAAAGGCGGCGGCTCCGGTACGCAGGTCTGCGGCGTCAGTCGAGACGAGCGATGCCAGACAGAGCAGCGGGACATGGACCCACAGGCTGGATGCGCGCATATACATTTCTCCCGTGATCTCTCGTGGGCCTCATGCGCACAGGCTTCGGTTGCGAGTGGCTGACTGGGCCCAGTGTCGAGGCACCGGTAGCCTCTGTCAAGCCGCGACCTCTCGCAGAAGGTTGTTGAGAGGTGATCGACGTCGACGAGGCACAGGAAGTCCGCGGCGCATCCATTGCGGAGGGACAGCGACCGTGGCAGATGTGGCCAGGACACCTACGGCGGATTACGACGGCCGCCCTCATTGTGGGCGCTTCGCACCGCATTTTTCTTCCCACCGGCGGTGGGGAGCTGCCAACCGCGCCATAACGCCATGAGTCGAATTCCGAAGCACACTGTGGCTCCCGCCAGCGCCGACGCCGCAAGCGGAGCATTGAGAACGTGGCCAGCGACGACGATGATCGCGCCGGCGAGTGCGGCGACGGCATACAGATCGGAGTGAAGCACGGCGGGGATGTCCGCAACGAGGACATCACGCAGCATGCCACCGCCGATACCGGTCAGCATGCCGAGCAGCGCAGCCATCACAGGGTTAAGGCCGTAGCCGAGCGCCGTTTGTGCGCCGGATACGGCAAAGAGCGCCAGCCCCGCCGCGTCGAAGATCAGGACCAGACTACGTAGTCTTTGCTGCCCCTCGAGACGGGGCGACGAGAAGAACACCAGCAACCCGGCGAGGACCGCGATTCCGAGGTAGCGCCAGTCCCTGAGTGCCACCGGAGGGACTGCGCCGATCAGGACGTCGCGCGTGATGCCGCCTGCGGTGGCTGTCGCGCACGATACGACCAACACGCCGAACAGATCGAGTCGGTACTTGACCCCGGCCGCCGCGCCGCTGAGAGCGAACACGAACGTGCCGGCGAGTTCGAGCACCATGAGCGTGCCCGCCGCGTACTCCTTGAATCCGGCCAGAGTTTGCAGGACTTGTTCAGCGCTAGACGTCGGGATCATCTCTCGATATACAACCGCATCCTCTCACTCACGCGAATCGTGCCGAGGAACAGAGCCGGACGGTCACGATTACAGTGCCGGGGCAATGTCGACGATGAGACGGTTATTGTGCGAGCCGATCAGTCAACCGTTGCCGGTGTCACTTCGCCAGATACGCCAACACGGCGAGATCGGCCCGAATGGTGCCGGTCCTCGGCGCGTCTCGGCGGTGAGGGGGTATTCTCCGCGCAGCGTCATCGTCGAGTCCGCAAGGCAACGGCGCGCATGAACGCACCCACTCCAGGATCAGCGTACACGCCGAACGCGTCGGCCAGCGTTCCCCGAAGGCCACTGAGCGTCTCAAGGGCGTAGAGGATCGCCATATCGTCCGGATCTGAAACGCCCTCGTAACGGTGATACTCCACAACCATCACCTCGTCGGCGTGGACGATCTTACCGCTATTGGCCGCGCGCAGCATTCCATTCGTCGGGATGAAATGCTCCGTGAAACCCCGACGGGTGAGCTCATCCATCGTGGCGGCCAGCGTCGGAAGCCCGAGGTTATTCGCCATCGTGTCCACCACGGTTAGCGCAAACGATACGCAGCACGGGTTCGACCGAGGGCCACGCGTGGGTCGCACTTACCAACGCGGGAGTTTCCCCGTGAGCCAGCGCCATATCACCTCGTCCGGGCGCTCCAGCACCAGCGCATCGAGCACAGCGTGGGCGCGCTCGTTGCTTCGGCGAGCCAACGCGCGCTCTCGCCGCCGTGGCCTTGCATCGCCTCGAGCGCCGAGCGGCAGACGATCTCGGCCAGCTCATCCGAGGCGCCCAGCTCGTGACCAAGCGGCGCGCAGCGATGGCTGAGACGTCGATAGCGCATCATCAGCCTGTGGTGTGGGCTGAAGTGTGCTCGCGAAGAGGGCGAAGGTCAATCCGACCGGATCGAGCGCCCGAAGCCGCTTCGCTTCTGGCGCGCCTAGCCTGGGTGTATCGTTCGTCCCATCGGAGGTAGCTGGAATCATGGCGACCGATCCCGCTCCGCTTCCGCAGCAATCACGCGGCATACTCACACCCAAGACCCCGGCGCCGAACTTCACGCTGAACGCGACGCCTGACCAGAAGGTGTCGCTGTCGGACCTGCGCGGCAAGCCCGTCGTTCTGGCGTTCTATCCCGCGGACTGGAGCCCGGTGTGTGGCGATCAGATGGCGTTGTATAACGAGATTCTTCCCGAGTTCCACCGGCATCAGGCGACGTTGATCGGGATTTCGGTGGACGGCGCGTGGTGCCACGCGGCCTTCGCCGCCAATCGGAAGCTGCACTTCCCGGTGCTCTCCGACTTCGAGCCGAAGGGGGCGGTGGCCCGAGCCTATGGTGCGTACCGCCCGATCGATGGCACGACGGAGCGAGCGCTGTTCGTCATCGACGAACAGGGACTGATCTACTGGAGCTATCTGTCGCCAGTCGGGGTGAACCCCGGCGCCGACGGCATTCTGGAGGCGCTGGAGTCGCTGTCGAAGCGGCGCGTCGCCTGATAGGAGCCTTCCATGACCACCGGTCAATCGCGGGTCGCTCGGCTCGTGCTTCCCGTCGGCGAGCGCGATCACGTTCAGGGACCATCGGATGCGCAGGCGACCCTGGTCGAGTACGGCGACTACGAGTGTCCTTTCTGCGGACAGGCCTATCCGATCATCAAGGCGGTGCAGCGGCATCTCGGGCGTCGGTTGCGCTTCGTGTTCCGCAACTTCCCGCTGGCGGAGATGCATCCCCACGCCCTGAAGGCCGCCATCGCGGCCGAAGCGGCGGGCGCGCAGGGCCAGTTCTGGCCGATGCACGATCTGCTATATGAGAATCAGGATGCCCTCGACGAGCGCAGCCTGACGCGATACGCGGAGTCGCTGCGCCTCGATCTCGAGCGCTTCCGATCCGAACTGCGCGCGGAAACATACGCATCACGCGTTCAGGAAGACTTCATGAGTGGCGTGCGAAGCGGCGTCAACGGTACACCGACAATGTTCGTCAACGGTGTCCGTCACGATGGACCCTGGGACGCCGAGTCCCTGACGGAGGCGCTCATCGCGACCGCGCACACCAGAACCGGCTGATCGCGAAATCGAGCGTCGCGCTCGCGCCGATGACGCTAGTCTGCCCTGCACACGGCACGCTGCCGCTCCTTGCCATCGAAGAAGTCCTTCAGCAGGGCGAGCGTGGCCCGCCGACTTGATGCGCGCCGCCGAGAGCCCCTGGATAATCCGTCTCGTCAGCAGAAGGAACGCGGTGCTGGCCGGCGAGAGGGCGATCAGAAGCGAGCCCAGAGCGCGCAAAGCCAGGCCGACATAGGTGAGCTTCACGCGGCCGAAGCGGTCTGCCAGCCCGCCCGCCACAACCATGAAGATGCCCGAGAACAGCGCCGCGATGCTGACCGCGATGTTGCGCACGCTCTTGCCGATTTGGAGATCCGCGCGGATCGTTGGCGCGACGCTGAGGGTGGTCTAGGCAAAGAGCCAGAAGGTCACGACGGCGAGCTATTAGTGCCTCGAGACGGTGCCGCAGTCGTCGCCGCCATCAATTCGCCAGATACGCCAGCGCGGCGATCACCAGAGTCTGGGTGCCCGTGGAGAGGGTCGGCTCGATGACCGGCGCGAAGAATTCCGAGTGATTGACGGCGATATCCTGTTCCACGCGCCCGGCCGCGAGCGCACGCTTGTATTTTTCTGCATCGATGCCGCCGACTCCCCAGTAGGTATAGGGCGTGCCCAGGGCGTTCGGGATCTCGCTGAAGTCTTCGCTGGCGGTTTGATGGCCGAGGTCGAAGAGCGTGCCTGCCGGGAAGTGGCTTCGGAACGCGGCCGTGGTCCGATTCGTGACGTCGGGGTCGTTATCAGTAAGCGGGTACTGATCGTAGTAGTGGAATTCCGGCGGCTTTGGTGAGCCGGACGCTTCGCATTCGGCTTTGACCATGCGTTCGATGCTCTCGAGCATCCGTTTGCGGACCGACACATCGTAGGTCCGCAGATTTGCCAGGAGCACGGCCCGGTCCGGGATGATGTTGCTCTTGGCGCCAGCCACGCTGCTGCCCACGGTCAACACCGCAAACTCGCCTGGCTTTGTCTCGCGCGAGACGATCGTCTGCAGGCGAAGGACGACGAGCGCGGCCAGCACAACGGGGTCCACGCTATTGTGAGGCATCGAGCCGTGGGCCCCCTTGCCATGCAGGATGATGCGGACACTATCCCCTGCGGACAGCACCGGGCCGACCTGGGTTCCGACGGCCCCAGCCGGGTAGGCCAGCACGTGCTGCGCGAACGCGACGTCCGGCTTAGGAATTCGATCGCGAAGACCATCCTGTACCATCGCCTTCGCGCCGCCAGCCACCTCTTCCGCGGGCTGGAACACTGCGACGAAGGTTCCGCTCCACGATCGCCTGGCTCTGGCAAGCAACTCCGCCGCGCCCAGCAGGCAGGTCACGTGAGCGTCGTGACCGCAGGCATGCATGACCGGGACACTGGCCCCGGTATCGTCGGTCGCCGTCAGTGTCGATGCGTACGGCAGGCCCGTTTGCTCCTTGACGGGAAGCGCGTCCATATCGGCGCGCGCGAGCACGGTCTGGCCCGTGCCGTTTCGGAGGACGCCGACGACGCCGGTGCGGCCGATTCGTTCGAGGACTTCGTAGCCAAGCTCTTTGAGCTTCGCGGCCGCGAGCGCGGCGGTTCTGGTCTCGTGGAAGCTGAGCTCGGGGTGCGCGTGGAGATCCTTGTAGACGCGTTCTTGCCAGAGAGATGCCGACGAGAGACCGTTCAGGACGTCAGTGATGTTCGACAACGGAGATCCTCCTCTTTCGGAGGTATCGTGGACGTGTCAGGCACAACTGAAGCGCGTGAAGCATTTGGTTGCTTTGGGGGAACGGATCGGCCCACCAGGCGCTCAAACACGTAGAAGCTGAGCGGGGATTAGGAAGATCGGATTGTCAGGGTAACCATGCGCCTACACTACTCCTCGTTCCTGACCCGACGTGACCCTCCGTTGGCTCGCCGTCGAAAAAGCCCGGCTCGATCTTTGGGTCTGGCGCGACGATGAAGCCGTAGAAGGTGTGGACCATGGATTATCCGAGACCATTGAGATGCGTATATGAACTGAAAGTTTCGGTCGCCGGAACGCTCAGATTGCTCAGGCGTGGGCGCCGAGGCCCTATCCGTATGCTTGCTCGCCACATGGTGTACGGCGCCTCGACAAGAATGGGTGGAGTCTATTGTTGGCAGAGGAAATCCATGAGTGGCCGCACCGCTGCCGCCATTCAGCAGCGCAAAGGAATTTGGTGGCGGCTCTGGCCCCTGGCGATCCCTCTCGTGGCCTGTGACGCGCGGGCGCCGGCCGCATCAGATCCGCACGACCCAGCCACGATGGATCTCAAATCGCCTCCGGCCCGAATCACCACCGCACGGCCATCGGGCGCCTTCGCGGCCGGCAACGCGCTCTCCATGACGGCGGTGCTGAAGCCGCTCGACCCGGCGCCTGTGAAGGACGTGCGCCTGGACGCGACCCACAAAATCATCGAGATCTCCCCGGGGGTGAAGTTTGCCGGCTGGACCTTCGGTGATCAGGTGCCGGGGCCAACGATCCGCGCCCGCGTCGGCGACAAGATCCGCTTCACGATGACGAATCGCAGCGACGAGTCCGTACCCGGCGTACGTGTGACGACGGCCCCGATGATGCATTCGATGGATTTCCACGCGGCCATGGTGTCGCCGCAGGACAAGTACCGATCCATCGCGCCGGGGCAAACCATCGAGTTCGAGTTCACGCTCAACTGTCCCGGCGTCTTCATGTACCATTGCGGGACGCCGATGGTCCTGGAGCACATCGCCTCGGGAATGTACGGCGCCGTAGCGGTCGAACCACGTACCGGCTTCCCCACCAAGATGGATCGCGAGTACGTGATCATTCAGAGCGAGTTCTACGCCAAGCCCGATCCGGATAAGCGGAAGGTCGACGGCGTCCCCCTGTACGTGCTCGACGGGGAGCGCCTGCGTGCTGCGCAGCCCACCCACACCGTCTTCAATGGTGTGCACAACGGCATGGTGAAACAGCCGTTGCCGGCGAAGGCCGGCGAGCGCATTCGCCTCCACGTGCTCAACGTCGGCCCCAGCAAGACCTCTAGCTTCCACGTGGTCGGGACGATCTTCGACCGTGTGTGGATCGACGGCAATCCCGGCAACCAGTTTCGCGGTCTGCAGACCGTCTTGCTGGGCTCCTCCAGTAGTGCAACCGTCGAGTTTGTGATTCCCCAAGACGGCTCGTACATGATGGTCGACCACCACTTCGCGAACGCCTCGCAGGGCGCGATCGGGCTCATCTCGACGGTGAAGGCCGACGTCGCGCAGCTTGAGCACCACAACCTTCCGGCTTCAGCCACGCCGACGGAGCCCGAGGCGGCGCTGGGCAAGCTCCATTTCGAGAGCAAGTGCGTGGCTTGCCATTCTATCGGTCAGGGACGAAAGCTGGGACCCGACATGGTCGGGGTGACTCAGCGGAGGACCGAGGACTGGCTTACTCGGTGGCTTGGGTCGCCTGAGAAAATGCTGGAAAGCGATCCCGACGCGAAGGCGATGCTCCAGGAGTACAACAACCTTCCGATGCCTAACCAGAACCTCTCCGCCGCGGAGATCCGGCAGTTCATCCGCTACTTCAAATGGGTCGACGCCCAGCCGATGGACTCTTTGTCAGCCGGCGGAGCCGTGCACTGATGCCGCGTTCCAACCTCTAATAGAGTGGCTGCCGGCCCGCTCATCCTCGTCTGTTCGCCGGTGAAGGAAACCGCGCCACCAGGGCGGCGGCTGGTCCTCGATGTGGAAGGGCGTACTACCGGACGCCGATCACGAAGGAGTTGAGGCGGTCATGCTTCGAATCAAGCGCACGTATGACCCTCCCGCGCGTGGAGACGGCCGGCGGATCTTGGTGGAGCGCCTCTGGCCACGAGGAATGAAGAAGGAAGCCGTCGCTGCAGATGCGTGGATGAAGGACGTGGCCCCCAGCACTCAGCTGCGGCGGTGGTTCGACCATCAGGTGGAGCGCTGGGAGGAGTTTCGCCGACGTTACCGGAAGGAGCTGGCTACGCACCCAGATGCCTGGGAACCCATCCTCGACGCCGAGAAACGAGGCACGGTGACTCTCCTCTACAGTGCCCACGACGTCCTTCACAACGGCGCCGTGGTCCTGCGCGACTATCTGGTAGAGCGACGGGCCCGACGCCCGCGCCGCGGGAAGCGCGAAGTCGGAGACCACGGGCGCACCGAGCGGCGCGCCCGAAGACGAGCTGGTTGACTGGAGCGTATCGTGAGAGCGCGAAAAGTGGACGGCGCGATGTGGACTCTCTCCACGATCGGTCACTCCGAACGGGCCAGCCGTCAGATAGGCCGCTCCGGACGCTTCGGGTCTGGCCAGTCCACGTGGAAAAACTTCCCCCGCGGCGCGTCCACGCGCTCGTAGGTGTGAGCGCCGAAGTAATCGCGCTGGGCCTGGAGGAGGTTCGCGGGGAGCCGCGCCGATCGGTAGCCGTCGAAGTAGGACAGCGCGCTACTGAAGGCAGGCACGGGGATGCCGTGCCGCACCGCGAGCGCCACGACCTCGCGCCAGGAGTCCTGGCCGGCGGCAAGCGCCCTCTTGAAATAGGGGGCGAGCATCAGATTCACGAGGCGGGGGTTACCGCGGTAGGCCTCGGTGATCTTCTGGAGGAAGCGCGCGCGAATGATGCAGCCGCCGCGCCAGATGGCGGCGATGGTGCCGAAGTCGAGCGTCCAGTCGTATTCCTTCTGCGCCTCCGCCATGAGCTGGAAGCCCTGGGCATATGCGCAGATTTTTGAGGAGTAGAGCGCGCGACGTACCGCCTCGACTATCTTGGGCTTAGAGCCGCGGTACGCAGTCGCCGGCCCCTTCAGCAACCTGGCGGCGGCGACGCGCTCTTCTTTCAACGCGGAGAGACAGCGCGCAAACACAGCCTCGGCGATGGCGTTGGCGGGGATGCCCATGTCGAGCGCGTTCACACTCGTCCACTTGCCCGTGCCCTTCTGGCCTGCGGCGTCGAGCACCGCGTCCACGAAGAAGCGGGTCGGCCTGGCGGGGTCGCGCTGCTTGAGGATGTCGGCGGTGATCTCGATCAGATACGAGCCCAGCTCGTTCTGGTTCCACTCTGTAAAGATCTCGGAGAGCTTTTCAGGCGTCATGCCACCGAGGGCGGTGAGAAGGTGATAGGCCTCCGCGATGAGCTGCATGTCGATGTACTCGATACCGTTGTGGACCATCTTCACGTAGTGGCCCGCGCCGTTGGGGCCTATGTACGCGGTGCAGGGCTCCCCGCCGGTGACCGGTTTGCCAGGCGCCCAGTCTTCCAGCGGCTTGCCTGTCTTGGGATCCACCTTGGCGGCGATGGCCTCCCAGATCGGACGCAGATGCTCCCACGAGGCCGGATGCCCGCCCGGCATGAGCGAGGGCCCGAAGCGCGCGCCCACCTCGCCGCCGCTCACGCCCGAGCCGAAGAAGCGGCAGCGGTCGGCACACTGCTTCTCGCGGCGGATGGTGTCGGTCCAGAGACTATTGCCGCAATCCACCACGATGTCGTCGGTCTCGACGCCCGCACCGAGGAGTTGCTCGACGACGGAATCCACCGGCGCCCCCGCCTTGACGAGGATGAGGATCTTGCGCGGCTTTTTGAGTGCGGTGACGAACTCGGGTAGCGCGGCTGTCCCTACCAGTCCGCCTGGCGTGTCGCCGTGGCCGGCCACGAACTTCTCCATGACCGCGGTCGTGCGGTTGTACACGGCGACGCGGTAGCCATGGTCGGCCATGTTGAGCGCGAGATTCTGGCCCATCACGGCAAGCCCGATCAGACCGACATCGGCGCTGGCGCGAGCGGCTGTCATCATGGCCTCTGCCTTAGGGCATGAGGGCGACGTCTTTTGCCTCCCGCACCAGTTGTGCGGCATAGCCCCATTCGTTGTCGTACCAACTCAGCACCTTCACCAGATCACCGTCGACGACTTGGGTCAGGGTGCAATCGATGATCGACGCGCGCGGGTCCTGGATGATGTCCGTCGAGACGATTGCCTCTTCGGACACGCCCACGATGTCGCGGTAACGCGCGCTTCTGGCCTCCTCGCGAAAGAAGCGGTTGACCTCATCAGTGCTGGTCCGCCGCCCCACCAGGCAGACGATGTCCGCGATCGACCCGACGGGCACCGGAGCACGGATCGCCACGCCGTCGAACTTCCCGCGGTATTCGGGCAGCGCCTTGATTGTGGCCTGCGCCGCCCCGGTACTCGCTGGGACCAAGTTTGTGGCCGCCGCCCGACCGCGGCGACGGTCCTTGCTCGACCGGTCGACCAGCGCCTGGCTTGCCGTATACGCATGGATCGTGGTCATCGTCGCCTTCAAAACGCCGAGCCGACGACCGAGAATCTCGATTACTGGTGTGATGCAGTTCGTCGTGCAGCTGGCGCACGAGATGATGTTCACACTGCCGTCGGAGGAGTTGACGCCATGGACGACGGTCGGAACGTCGTCGCCTCCCTTGAGCGGTGCGGAGAGGATGACGAACTTGGCGCCAGCCTGCGCGTGACGCTTGAGGTCCGCTTCGTGCGTGAACACGCCGGTGCATTCCAAGACAATGTCGATGGCCAGGTCGCGCCAGGGTAGTTTGTCGAGGGTTTTCTCGCTCAGAGCCAGACACGATTGGCTGTCAACGACGAGGCGCCCGCTCTGCGCTCGCACGTCACGTCCGTAACGGCCGTAGACAGAATCGTGCTTCAGCAGATAGGCGAGTTCTTCCGCCGGGACGAGATCGTTGACTGCCGCCAGCTCTAATGCTCCGTCGTCAATGATCTGCTTGAAGGCGGCCCGCCCGATCCGTCCCATTCCATTTATCGCTATCCTGGTCATGACGGTCTCTCCAGAGATCCGAACGCGCGCTCAAGAAGCGCGGCGTCGATCGCCTCCTGCTGATTGACGAAATCTCCGTCGGCGAGAAGAACCCTGTGCGTATCGACCGCTAGGCGCCTGGCGAGCGGCCGGTACTGCTTGCCCCGCATCTCGATTCGCGCGCGCCAGTGAGCGCCTTGACGACCCTGTACGGCACGAGCTTGACCTCTTGCTGAACCTCGTCGTAGCGGTGGCCCATGAATCGTTTGATCGAGAAGACCGTGTTCTCGAGGTTCGTGACCTTGGCGGTCATGGTTGATGCGCGAGACGCAAGAGGGTAACGCTGCTTTGCGAACCGGCGTCGGAGAGCGCCTTGCTGGGCGATGACGCCCATGGAGGGAACCACGTGACACCCTACCGTCCATTCTACTTCTCGGCAACCCATCACGCTGGCTGCTACGACGATGCCGGCGCCGACTGACTCACTCCGATGCGCTCGAGGATCCGCCCAAACACATCAATGGTCAAGTGGTGCACCCGGCGACGGGTAAGACGTTCGAGCTCCAGTTCCGCACCGTTGCCCGCTGGAAGAGCGGGGGAATCGTGGAAGAGAGCCCTGTTCTACGACCAGATCGGTTTCCTCAGGCAGATCGGTGTGCTGTGGGGATTGGAGTTGAGCAAATCTATCCGTGGCGCGCCGTCGTTGGACGTCCGGCTACGGGCCGCCCACCGATCGGTCGCCGGTTGTCTTTGATGACCTTGAGCCGGAAGCCCAGAAGGATCGTCAGGACGCCGAACACGATGGCTGTGGCGCCGACCCACCACAGCACGGCCAGGATGCCGGCTCCGGGCGCGACCATCAGAAACAGGCCAAGCACGATCGATAGGAGGCCGCTCAGCCCGAGGAGCCACTCGTTCTGGATCTCCTTCCGGAGCTGCACCGCGGCCATGACCTCGAAGATGCCGCGGACGATAGCCCAACCGGCGATGAAGTAGAGCACGGCCAAGGCAGTCAGGCCGGGCCACAGAAAAGTGGCGACGCCGACGACGATGCTCGCCCAACCGGCCAGGAGCATACCCCATGGGAAGCCGCCGGGACCCCGCTGGATCACGGCCGCGGCAACCGCGAGAACGCCCTCGATCACAGCGTAGGCGCCGAACAGCAGGATCAGAGCTGCCAGCGTGATGCCCGGCCAGACGAAGGCGCCAACACCGAAAATCACCCCGAACACCCCGCGGAGGACGATCGCCCACCAGTTTTGCGCCAGAGCCGTCAGCATGGCCCAGTCTCCTCTCTCGGTCGGACGCCGCCCTCGATTGAACTGCGAGTGCTCTACTTCTTCTCCTGCGCGACCGCCGCCTCTGCAGCCTGGAAGCCGATCTTGCTATGCGTTCCGTCACAGAACGGCTTAGTAACTGACCCCCCGCAGCGACACAGCGCGAACCGCGGCCCTCGGCCGCTCGTGTCGATCCTGTTGCCGTTGACGTCTAGGAGCTCGACGTCGCCTTCTACCAGATACGGACCATTGGGCCGAATGCTCACCTTCGCCGCCATCGACGCCCCTCCTTTACAAGACCGACCAGGTTAAAGTCCTACTCAAGTCCGAGAAACCTCTGTCCCAGAGAGTCCTACGAAGGAACCATCGACCTTCAGCCCAGCACGCGCGTGAGGCGGCGTGCGATCTCCTGCTTGGGCTGTACACCCACGATGCGATCGAGCTCCCGGCCGTCCCGCAGCACAAGAAGCGTCGGAATGCTGCGTACGCCGAATCGAGCCGCCGTGGCCGGGTTCTCATCCACGTCGAGCTTGCCGACCCGCACGCGCCCCGCCAGGTCCACCGCCAGCTCCTCGATGACCGGCGCCAGCATCTTGCACGGGCCACACCACGTGGCCCACATGTCGAGCAGCACGGGCAACGGCGAGCGTTCGACGTCGGCCGCGAACGTCCCGTCGGTTACCGTGATCGGCTTCGCGTCCACCGCCAGAGGTGTCT
>Ga0207428_10000629_pt1 | contig 41471 bp, 18 predicted proteins | sample RhiMethybrSRZTD1_FD_187600 | JGI IMG/M metagenome (GOLD analysis project Ga0207428, IMG submission 187600) | Populus rhizosphere microbial communities from Tennessee, USA - Rhizosphere MetaG P. TD hybrid SRZTD1 (SPAdes) (version 3) | ecosystem: Host-associated > Plants > Roots > Rhizosphere >...
CAACGTCGCCCAGGTCGGCAGCTTCGAGATCGCCGAGTACAGCCCCGCCGGCGCGGCCCTCTACGATCGTATTCACGCGGCGCTTCAGACGATGCCGGGCGTCGTCCAGGCCGCCGGCGCCGGGACGCCGCCATTCACCGCCGCGCCGTTCGTTCAGTTCTGGATCGATCAACAGGAGCAGACGCCCGACAACCAGATCGCCGCTCAGTACCTCGCCGTCACGGAAAACTACTTCAACACCATGGGGATTCGCGTGATCCGGGGACGGGACTTCTCGCCAGCCGATCAACCCGACTCGCCCTGGGTCATCCTCGTGAACGAAGCGTTGGCCCGGCAACACTGGCCAACTGGCGATCCCATCGGGAAGCAGCTGACGCTGACCTCCCACCCGAACGACGGAGAACCTCCGCGCGAGATTGTCGGCCTCGTGGCGGACACGCTCCCGTTCCGCGGCGCGTCAGAAGTCCCGCCGCTGATCTACCTGCTGCACCGGCAACAGGCGGCCCGGCAGCGCGCCTCGCTCGAGGGCCGGCGCACGGTGATGTCCTTCATCGTGCGTACGACGGGCGATCCGCTCGCGCTCGGCGGCGCCGGCCGGGAGCTCGTCGGCAAAATCGACGTGACGACACCCGTGACGTCGATCCGCACGGTCGAGTCGTACCTCAATGACGGTCAGGTCAAGCTGCTGCAATTTGCCGCCACGCTCCTCGGCATTTTCGCCCTCGTCGCGCTAATCACGGCTGCTGTCGGGACTTACGGGCTCGCCTCATACGGCGTCGCGCAACGTCGCAAGGTACTGACGCTGGCGCTTCTCACGGTTGCCGCCGTCGTCATCGGCACTGGTCTGGGAATCATCGTCTGGCGACGAGCCGGCAGCGTCATCGCGCCGTTTCTCACGAACCTCACCGTCACGCCATCCGATCCCCTTCCGCTCGTCGTCACCGGCGGCGTGCTCCTGGCGACGGCGCTCGTCGCGTGTCTCGTCCCGGCGCTGCGCATGAGAAGTGCAGGCCGCTGAGACATAGATGTCCGGAACGCGCAAGCAGAGCTGTCGTCGACGTGCACCGCACCATCTATCGCGCCGCGGTGCGGTCCGAGGCGGACATCTGGATCATCGAGAAGAAGTCGCGACGTTCTTCAGAAGGACAATGTCCTTGGTCTCCTGGCCGCGGTGGTAGGCGATGAGCTTTCCGTCCGGCGAGAAGGCCGGCTTCGACGCGGACGCGCGCGTGAGGTGCGTCATCTGGCGTGGCGGCGCGACGCCGTCGATCTCGACGCGCCAGAGATTGCTGATCCCGGCCTGCGTCATCGTGTAGACGATCGATCGGCCGTCCGGAAACCAGCTGACGTCGAGCGCGCCGGTGAGACCGGTGAGCCGCTCGCGCGGCGCACCGCCGTCGAACGGGACGACGCTCAACGTCTGTGGCGCGACCGGGCTCGCTGACGACAGCACCGCGATCCAGCGCCCGTCGGGCGAGAGCTGGGCTCGGGTCACGATCGGCGCTTCGAACACCGTGATCGCTTGCCCGCCGTCTATCGGAGCCTTGTACACCTTGTGGGGGATCAAGGAGTTGCTTCGAAACACCACCATCCGACCGTCGCGCGAGATCGACGGGTCCACCGCTCCACCGTTCTGGCGCCTGATCAGGCGGGTCGGTCCGCTCGTCGCCGGCACAGCGAAGACCTCGGGCACTCCGGGATTGAGGCGATCGCTGGTGAACAGGATCTGCTGCCCGTCGGGGGTGGTGGCCGGGTTTTCCGCGATGGCGCCTTCCGACAGACGTCGCGGATTGGCCCCGTCGAGATCCATGGCCCACGCGCTCGGGAAGTCCGTGTCCCGGATGAACGCGAGCCGCCGGTTGGACACCCAGCTGATTCCGGCGCGGCCATCCCGCTCGTCGAGCCGCGAGGGCACTTCGGTCGCCTCGTCGGGGCGCTCGGCCGGCGCCACCCAGATCGATCCCAACCACTCGCGGCGGACGGTCGCGATGGTGCCGGTCTCGGCGGAGACGACGAAGTCGGGGTAGTCGTTCAGATCGTTCGTCAGCGGGCGAAGCTGGCCGTCCTCGACGTTCACACGGAAGAGCTGGGCCGGCGCTCTGAGCGACGTGATCCTTCCCGAAACGATCAGCTCCGACCCGTCGGCCCAGGCGAGGCGAAGCATCTGCCGCAACGAGAGACCGCTCAACGTCAACGGCCGTTCCGGCTCGCCGCTGAGCGATGCGAGCGCGATGCGGAAGACGACCTGCCCTTCCTCGTTATGTTCGTGCGTCGTCACTGCCAGCCGGTTCCCGGACCGCGACCACGCCGCGGTGTAGTAGGAATTTGGCGCCGTTCGCGAACCAAGTTCCTTCGGGTGGCCGCCATCCGCGTCGAAGACCATCAGCTTCGAGTATCGGTCGATGGTCTGAACCGCGACGAAGCGCTTGCCGTCAGGCGAGAAGCTGATCCGGCCGAACTGGCCCTCGAGCACCTGCTGAGGCGTGCCGCCGAACGCGGCGATGCTCATGAGCGACCAGCGGAATGGGGTGGTCGGGCCGCGCTCGGCGTAGTAGATGAAGTTGCCGTCTGGCCCGAACTGGAGGTTCGTGATCAGCCGATCGGACGGCTCCGTGATCTTCACGGCGCTGCCGGTCGCCATCTGGCGGATCGACAGCGACCACCGGCCGGCCTCGCTCGTCACGTAGCCGAGGATCTTGCCGTCGGGACTCATCGCCACGCTCTCGACGGTGCCGAGCCCCTTCAACTGCTCCATTGCCGGGCCGGATGCAGACGACGGCGGCGATGGCGCCGTGCGATCGCGCGAGGTCAGGATGAAGAACGTGACGATCCCGAGGGCGAAGACCACCGGCGGCACGAGCCACCATTTCCAGGCCGTCGCTCGAGGCAGGGATCCCGAGGTCGCCGCCGCCTGTGCGCTTTTCGTCGTGGCGGCCGACTGCGGCGATCCGTGGCCGGGCGTTGTGGCCGCGGCGGAGGCCGACGCTCCGTCGAGGTGCTTACGGAGACGCCGCAGGTCCACGGCGAAATCCTTCGCGCTCTGATAGCGATCGTCGCGCTCTTTTTCCAGCGCCTTCTCGAGGATGTTGTGCAGCTCCGCCGGCAGGTCCTCGATCGGCGGCGGATCCTCTTTGAGGATCGCCGCGACCACATCGCTTGCCGTCTCGCCGTGAAACGGCCAGCGGCCGGCGACCATCTCGTAGAGCACGACGCCGAGACTGAAGATGTCGCTCCGCGCGTCGATCTGGACACCGCGCGCCTGCTCCGGCGACATGTAGTGCGTCGTCCCCATCACGACGCCCGGTCGGGTCTCTGGCATCGCCGCGGCTTTGGTCTCGTCGGTGCCGGATGTGACGTCAGCGGTCGCCAGCTTCGCGAGGCCAAAGTCGACGAGCTTGGCCAGCCCGTCGTCGCGCAACATGATGTTCTCGGGCTTGACATCGCGGTGCGCGATGCCCGCGCCGTGCGCGGCCGCGAGCGCGTTGGCGATCTGGACGGCGATGTCGAGCGACTCGCGGAGCGTCAGCCCGCCCGCGCTCAGGCGATCGCGGAGCGTCCGGCCTTCGATGAGCTCGGTGACCAGCAGCGGTCGGCCGTCGATCTCCTCGACGTCGTAGATCGTGAGGATCGACGGATGGTTGAGCGCCGAGGCAGCTTTCGCCTCGGTCACAAACCGCCGGAGCCGATTCGGATCGTCGGTGAGGCTGGCAGGCAGGACTTTGATCGCGACCTTCCGCCCGAGCCGCGTGTCCTCGGCGGCGTAGACCTCGCCCATTCCGCCTTTGCCGATCAGGCTGGCAATTCGATACTTCGACAGCATCGATCCGGTGGGGAGTGACATCTACTTTCCTCTCCAACTCGGCCAGTTGATCACCACCGTCGGCGGCGGCAGTGTCGCCGGCTGGGCTCGGTGTCGGATGCCAGGGACGCCGGTATGACTTTGATCGCGACGTCACGTCCGAGCCGGGGATCGTGGGCCCGGTAGACCTCGCCCATCCCGCCGGCACCAATCAGCTCGACGATCGCGTAGGACCCGACCCGAGTGCCAGGGGCGAGGGGCACGGCGGGGATTGTATCGGGTTTTCCTCTGGTTGCCGGATACTGAGTTTGGCGCGGAATTGAAGTTCCGCGCTACATTTTCGCGGAGCCAAATCAAGGATGACCTCTCCCGTCGACGCCCCTCGACTGAACGCGAAGGACGCCGAACGTCTTGCGGCCGATCTCTTTGGTCTCACGGCGCGGGCCACGGCGCTGCCAAGCGAGCGCGACCAGAACTTCCAAATCCAATCGGCTGACGGGGAGCGCGCTGTTCTGAAGATCGCGAATCGACGCGAAGACCGTGGCATGCTCGAGGCCGAAAATGCCGCGATGCGGCACCTGACGGGAACGGGTCTCGTTCCCGTGCCGATCCCCACAACGACCGGCGACGACATCACAAACGCCGACGGGTACTCGGTCCGCCTGATCACTTGGCTGCGCGGCCGGCCTTTCGGCGAGACGGCGCGACATTCCGACGCGCTGCTCGAGGATCTGGGCCGGTCGGTGGGCGCGATCGACAGAGCGCTGGCGACATTCGATCACCCGGCGCTCCATCGCGCGTTCCACTGGGACCTCGCCCAGGCGCCTTCCGTCTTGCGGCAGCACCTGCCGCGTGTCCACGATGGCGCGCTCGTCCGCCAGATCGAGTCGGTCAACGCGATCTATGAGGAGATGGTCGCCCCTCGCCAGTCGTTGCTCCGTCGCAGCGTGATTCATGGCGACGTGAATGACTACAACGTGCTGGTGGATGCCCGTACCCAGCGCGTGACCGGGATCGTGGACCTCGGCGACATGGTCGTCAGCCACACGGTGAACGACCTGGCGATCGCAATGGCGTATGCGAGCCTCGACAAGCCCGATCCGCTGGGCGCGGCCGCCGTCGTGGCGTCCGGATATCACGCGATTCACCCGCTCACCGAAGACGAGATCGCGACCTTGTTCGGCCTGATGGGCATGCGTGTTTGCCTCAGCATCTGTCTGGCCGCGAAGCAGCAAGCCGAACGACCGGACGTGGACTATCTGGGCATCAGCCAGGCGCCAATCCGGCGTACGTTGCCCACGCTGGCCGCGATTCACCCGCGGCTCGCGCACTATCGGTTGCGGGAAGCGTGCGACTTCCCGCCGGTTCCGCACGCGCCGCGCGTGGTCGAGTGGCTCCGCGCGAGTGCCGATCGCATCGCGCCGATGACCGGTCACGATCTGAACGAGACGCCGGTCCTGGGTCTCGACATGAGCGCGGGCAGCACGCTGGTCGCCAGCCATCCCGCCGACAATGCCGCGGAGCCGTTCGCGCGCCGCGTCTTTGCCGCCATGACCCAGGCGGGCGCGGCCATCGGCGCAGGCGGCTACAACGAGGCGCGGCTCATCTACGCCGCCGACGCCTACGCCGGCGCCAGCGCGACCGGCGAACGGCGCACTGTCCACATCGGTCTCGATGTGACGATGGCGCCCGGCTCGCCGCTGTTCGCGCCGCTCGACGGCGTCGTGCATGGCTTTGAGGACGCCGGGCGGTTCGACTACGGGCCCGTCATCGTCCTGAGGCACGAGGTGCCAGGCGATCGGCCAGTATCGTTCTACACGCTCTACGGGCATCTCGATCGCCAGTCGTTGGAGGGCCTCCATGCCGGCGAGGCGATCGAGGCAGGCGAGCGCTTCGCGGCGATCGGCGCGCCGCCCGAGAACGGCGACTGGTGGCCGCACGTGCACTTCCAGATCGTGACGGACCTGCTCGACGTGCCCTGCAACTTCAACGGCGTGGCGCCGGCCAGCGAGCGCAACACCTGGCTCAGCCTCTCGCCCGATCCCAATCTCATTCTGCGGATTCCCGCCGATCGGTTCGCCCGCCGTCCCACGACGGATGCGCTCGTGGCGGACCGCCGTCGTCTCTTCGGACGCAATGTTCGCCTCTCGTACCGCCAGCCACTGCAGATCGTCCGCGGCTGGATGCAGTACCTCTACGACGAGACGGGCCGCGCTTACGTCGATGCCTTCAACAATGTGCCGCACGTGGGGCACGCGCACCCGCGCGTCACCGACGCCGTGGCGGCGCAGCTGGCGACGCTCAACACGAACACGCGCTATCTGAGCGACGTCGTTCTCGAGTACGCCGCGGAGCTGACGGCGCGCTTTCCATCGCCGCTCGGCGTGTGTTTCTTCACGGCGTCAGGCAGTGAGGCCAACGAGCTGGCGCTTCGCCTGGCGCGCGCCCACACGGGACAGCGCGACCTGGTGGTCATGGAGGCGGCCTACCACGGTCACACGACCACGCTTATCGACATCAGTCCGTACAAGCACGGTGGACCTGGTGGCCTGGGCGCGCCTGACTGGGTCCACGCCTCGCCAATCCCCGATGTCTACCGCGGCGCCCATCGCGCCGACGATCCGGATGCCGGTCTCAAGTACGCGCGCGACGTCGGCGCGGTCATCGACGAAATTCGCGCGCGGGGCCGGGGCCTGTGCGGCTACATCGCCGAGACCTGTCCGAGCGTCGGCGGCCAGCTGCTGATGCCGGAAGGATTTCTCGCAGAGGTGTACCGCCTGGTCCGCGCCGCCGGCGGGCTGTGCATCGCAGATGAAGTGCAAACCGGGTTTGGCCGGCTGGGCACGCACTTCTGGGCGTTCGAGGCACATGGCGTCGTGCCGGACATTGTCGTGCTGGGCAAGCCGATTGCGAACGGCTATCCGCTGGGCGCGGTGATCACCACCCACGGCATCGCCGAAAGCTTCGACAACGGCATGGAGTTTTTCAGCACGTTCGGCGGCAGCACGGCCGCCTGCGCCGCCGGCCTGGCCACACTGCGCGCGACGATTGCAGAGGGTCTTCAGGCGCATGCGCTCGAGGTCGGCGCGCACCTGCTGGCGCAATTGCGCCGGCTCCAGCCGGCCCACGAGCTCATCGGTGACATCCGCGGCTCGGGGCTGTTCGTGGGCGTCGAGCTCGTGCGCGATCGCTCGACGCTCGCGCCCGCGACCAGCGAGGCCGCCGACGTCGTCGATCGGATGCGGGAGCTGGGCGTTCTGGTCGGGACCGATGGCCCCTCCCACAGCGTGATCAAGATTCGCGGACCCCTGCCGCTCGCCACAACGGACGCCGACCGCGTCGTCGAGGCGCTGTCACGCGCGTTGCGCGAACAGCAGGACTAGGGTGCTTTTCACGCGCCGCTAGCGACGCTCCTGCATCGCAATTCTTGGCTCGATGCGGGCGGCGCGCCGGGCAGGCAGCCATGCCGCGAGCAGGGCGGTCGTCGCGAGAACCGCTGCCGCGGCCATGACGATTCGAGGGTCGGACGGGCTGATACCGAAGGCGAGCGACGACAGCCAGCGTCCGAGTACCAGCGCGCCGAGCGTGCCAGCGACGAGACCCACTCCGAGGACGAAGCTGGCCTGCCGCAAGACGGTGAGGCGAATGCGAGCGGCGGTTGCGCCGAAGGCGATCCTGATCCCAATCTCCCGTGTGCGTTGGCGGACGGCGTAGGCAAGCAATCCGTACAGACCGATCGCGGCGAGCAGGAGAGACATTCCCGCGAAGGTCTCCATCAGGACGAGCGCGAATTGCTCGCGACGCGTCCCCCGCCCGAGAACCGCCGTCATCGGCGCCGCCCGATGCACGATCAGCTCCGGATCCAGCGCCGATACCACCGCCCGCACGTCCGCGAGGAGGTGCTCGGGCGGAACCTCCGTTGCGACGACGTGCGAGAGCGCCCAGTTGCGGTTGTCCGCGAACTGACGATGAGGGTGATAGACGACGAGCGTCGTGGTGCCGTACACGTCGAGTGCGACATCGCCCACGACGCCGACGATCTCGAGCGGTGGGCGGCCCCCGGCCGAGACACGCTGTCCGACGACGGCGCCGAACGGCATGTCCGGAAAGGCCGCACGGGCAAAATTGGCACTGACCACGGCGCGCGATGGCGCGCGCTCGTCGTCACGCGCGTCAAACGTGCGGCCTGCAAGCACCGGAATCTCCAACGCCGCAAAGACATCGCCGCTCACCGTGCGGTGCTGGATGTTGAATCCGTCTTTCTGGGCCACTTGTGTCCCGGCGCGGGAGCCGCTGAGGATGGAGGTATTCCAGCCGTGATAGCTCCCGGTGGCGGGAAGAAACGACGTGCCGCCTGCCGCGCTGACGCCGGGCATGGTTCGAAGACGGCGACCCAACTCCTCTTGGAACGCGGCGCGTCGCACCGGATCGTAGCGAGCGCTCGGCAGGTTGACTTCGAATGTGAGGACACGGTCGACGCGAAAACCGAGGTCCACACGCTGCAGGCGAGAGAAGCTCGCCAGCAGCACGCCGGCGCCAACCAGGAGCGTCAACGCGAGCGCCAGTTGCGTCGCCGCCAAGGCATTGCGGAGCCGTCCCTGCGCCCGGGTACCGGTGACGCGAGATTGCTGACGCAGGGCGCCGACAGGAGAGATGTGCCCGAAGCGCAGCGCCGGCCAGACGCCGAAGGCCACGGCCGTGGCCACCGTGACGAGCGCGGCAAATCCGAGCACGATGGGATTGAAGCCGACTTGCTCGAGACGCGGAATGGCGTCCTCGCCGAAGACCCGCAGCACTCTGACGGCGACGGTCGCCAGAGCGAGGCCCGCGAGCCCACCGAGGCCGGCAAGAAACAAACTCTCAACGAGCAGTTGACGCATGAGCCGCGGGCGGCCGGCGCCGAGGGCCAGGCGCACCGCGAACTCGTCGACGCGTCCCGTTGCCCGGACCATCACCAGATTGGCCACGTTGACGCATGCCACCAGGAGCACGAGGCCGACCGCGATGAACAGCAGATGCAACGGACCACGTGCAGTCGTGACGAGGTCCTCCTGCAGCGGTACGGCATCGACGGCGCTCAGGCGCGCCGCCGGCCAGCGTTCTCTCATCGACCGGCTCAGAGCTGAGAGCTCCTCCCGAGCCTGCGCCAGGCTGATCCCGCTTTTCAGCCGGCCAACGGCGCTGAGCGAGTTGTTCTCGGGATCGGTGTCCCCCGCGAGGTTGTACGGAACCCACGCATCCACGTCACCGGCGATCGGATCTTCGAGTCCCTCGGGCGCGACGCCCACGACTTCGTACGGTTCACCGCTCAATTGGATGGCGGAGCCGACGATCGACGGATCGCTGCGAAGGCTCGAGCGCCACACACCATGGCTCAGCACGACGTGGCGGGTTCCAATCGACGAGCCACGGCGTGTTCCGGCTTCGTCGCCTCGTTCGAATCCGGGCCCACGGAACGCTCCCGATCGGAGCGTGTAGAAGTAGTCGCTCGTGACCCGCAGGACGCGCAGCCGTTGAGCCCGTCCGTCCCTCACGAGGTCCAGGCCGGTTTCGCGGTAGTTGGCGAGCGCCATCACGGCTTCGAACGAAGCCGCCTCATCGCGAAGGGAGGAGAAGTGCGTGCCCGTCAGGAACTGCCGCGTGGCAGGCTTGCCAGGCTCCTGCTGGTAAAAGCGGACGAGTTGGCCCGGCTCCTCATATGGCAACGGGGCGAGCAATACCGCCTGCAGCACGCTGAAGACCGCCGTCGTGCCGCCGATCCCCAATGCGAGCGTGACGATCACGACCCCCGAGAAGCCGGGGCTGCGCCGGAGCTCTCGAACGGCGTACCGGAGGTCGTGTTTCATCGTGTCCCAACGCTCCCGAGGGGCATGAAATACGAGATCTCTGAGCACCTGGAGCCAGAGGCCGAGGGCGCCGCTGGCGACGCGGGCCCGGAACAGCAGCGACATCTCGTGACCGTACTCGTCACGGAAGTCACGCGGGTACAGACGAAGAAGCCACCGATAGATTCGTTCCGACCGCTTCACGTCCGTTACCCTTCGGTCGACCGGAGGCTCGTGAGTCGCGCGTGGTTCAGCAGGGCCGACATGCGTGCCATTTCCTGCCGGGCGGCTTCGCGGCCTGCACGCGTCAACCGGTAGTACCGGCGTCGCTCGTCATCGTCGGCCTGTCTGCCGGCGACCTCCTCGATCAGATCGTCTTCGAGCATCTGCTTGATCGAGCCGTAGAGCGTGCCGGGGCTCAATTTGACTTTGCCGTCGCTGCGCTCGGCGATGTTCAGCATGATCCCGTATCCGTGCAGGGGCTGGTCGGCCAGCGCGATCAGGATTTGGAAGACGGCCGGCGCCATCGGCCGCTCCGGGAGCAAGGGCTTCGGCATAGTGGCAAACTATATCGACATACGGATATATCTGCAAGCCGATGCTATGGTCTCATCGAATCGACGGCGGCGGCGCGACCGGCACGGCCAAGTCGCCGTCAACGCCGAAGTAGATGACGTCCGTGGCCCAGTCGACCCGGATGGTGGCTGTGTCGCGTCGCACGGCGAGCACGGTCGCTTCGCCCACGACCGCCGGCCTGGTGCCGCGGAACTTCGATCGACGGAACAGCGTCAAGCGTTGGCCCGGTCGGACGCCGTGATGCTCGCCTCGATCGATCACCATCTTCCGCCGCGTAATGCCCACCATCTCTCCGGCATCGGCAAAGAGCACGCGGGCGGGATTGGCGAGTGTCAGTGTGCTCGGCGCGGTGTTGTCCTGAGGCGTGTCGAGGACGAAGGGCACGAGATAGTCCCCGGTCATCATCGCGTCGCACGCATAGATGACGGCGGCGACCGCCGTCTGCGCGTCGACCGAGACGATCTGCAGTAGTCCCGAAGAGTGCTCGCCGAAAACGCCGAAAACGCGCACACCGCGCTTGACGGTGAGCGCCGTTTCGTACCGGCGGCGCACGATGAAGTTCTGGCCGACGCGAAGGCTGCTCGTCATGCCGGGATCAATCACGAGCTCGTCGCCGGCGGTGAACAGGCCTTGCCCCGTCTCGGCGCGAATCGCCTTGATGGTACCGGACGACTGAAGGAGGCCCTCGGCCATCGCCGGGCCGCACACCGACTCCTGGGAGTGGCTCGGTACGGGCTCGAGCACGGGACGTGTCACTGGCGGCGGCAGGATCACCGGATCGGCGTGGACGGTGACGACTTCCGAACGAGCCCGCAGTTCCATCCGCTGGACAACGCGAACCTCATCGCCGGGCTTCGCCATCCCAGCGACGGGTACCGTCACGCGAGTTCTGGCGTCCTCGAACCCGTCCAGGTGAAGAATCAGATCGATCGCCCCTTCGGGCAGCCGGCTGAACGCGAACTCGCCCGACTTATTCGTGACGGTCGTCTCGAGCTCCCGGCCGTCGCGTGACGCCGTGACGGTGGCGCCAGGGAGCACGGCGCCGGTCGGATCCACGGCGACTCCGCGAACGAGAACAATCCAGGTGTCGGCAACGGCCAACGCTCCCGGCGTGCCGGCCTGCACGGCCGACGCCTGATCGGCGTTCGTCGCCTGCGCGTCGACCAGGCTCGTTGCCCGGCCGGCCAGCAGCACGAACACGAATGCAGCGAAATGGAAAGACCTGCGCATATTGGCAAGAAAGGGCCAATCGAATGCCCCACCTTCACCAATCGACCATCGGACGTGACTCTGCAGTCGCCTCGACGCCGGTCGCCGAGACGTGAACAGGTATAGTTATGGGTGTTCATTCGCGAGTTCAGGGGAGCGTTCATGATTCGCAGCATTCCGACGTCTCTGTTGCTGGCCGCGCTCGTCACGAGCGGTCCGGTTCTGGGTGCGCAGACCGGTTCAGGTGGACGAGCCACCCCTCCCGCCGGTGGCCGCACCGCCGCACCGGCCTCGCCGGCGGCCGCAAAGCCCTCTGCGGGAGTGCCGGTCACGCCGGCCGACATGACGTCGATGCTCGGGACGTGGACCATTCCCCTCGAGACGCCGACCGGGCGACTCGTGGCGAGTCTCGTGTTCCGCGTTGACGCGGGCACGGGCAAGGTCGTCGCCGGCATCAGCGCCCCGCAACTCCCCGAGCAGAAGATCACCGACATCACGAAGGCTGGCCAGGTCCTGACGCTCAAGGCCTCGACGGACTACCAGGGCGCGCTGACCGCGTACTCTGGTCCGGTCACGATGGTGCTGACGCTGAGACCCAAAGGGCCAGATCTGGCGGCGTGGTTCGACTTCAACAACGCGGGCTATCAGATCGGCGGCACCGCGAAGAAGAAGGCCTGAGCGCGTCGCCGTTCGGCACAGTTCTTCGTTGACACCCGCCCCCCTCTCGGGCATTGTTCCCTCGTTCACGCGCAGTCTGACGTAGCGACTGGTCCTCTCCTCCAGGAGAGTTTCAGGCGCTGCGCCGCTTTCCCACGTCGGCGTCGTTTCGGCGGGTCGAGAGGGGTCCGCCGGCGCGTGCTCGATGGCGCGCGCCAACGGCCCCGGATGCGAATCGAGGGAGGGGCTATGACCGTTCGTTGGTGTTGGCGGGTGCTGAGTGCAGCCCTGATCGTCACGGCTGTGCCGGCGCCCACGTCGGCGCAGATCACGACTGGCAACATCTCCGGAACCATCAAGGACTCGTCGGGCGGCGTCGTTCCTGGCGCGACGGTGATCCTGATCAACGAAGCTCAGCGCACGAAGTCGGCTCCCGCGATTTCGAACGCGACCGGCGACTACGTGTTTCCAAACGTCACGGGCGGCACGTATACGGTCGAGGTCTCCATGACCGGGTTCAAGACGCTCTCGCGCCCTGGCGTTGTCGTGAGCGGCGCCGACCGGGTCGTGGTGCCGACACTGCTGCTCGAAGTGGGCGGCGCGTCCGAAGTCGTGAGCGTGGTCGCTGAGTCTCCGGTGATTCAGGCGGCCAGCGGCGAGCGATCCTTCACCATCATGGGCTCGGAAGTGCAGAACCTTCCGATCGCCAACCGCGGCTTCCGCGACTTCGTGAATCTGATGCCTGGCGTGAACCCGAACGGCGGCGGCGGCGGACAGACGGGGCGCCTCGGCGGCGGCGGGCAGGACAACATCATGATGGACGGCATCTCCATCATGGACACGGGCAACAACGGCCTGATGGGCGGCCTCAACATCCCCGTGGACATGATCGCCGAAGTGAAGGTGCTGACGTCGGGCTACAACGCCGAGTACGGGCGCTCGAGCGGTCTTCAGGTCTCGGCGGTGACGCGCGGCGGCACGAACCGCTTCCGCGGCTCGGTCTACGACGTCGAGCGCAACTCGGACTGGAACGCGAACAGCTGGACCAACATCCAGAACGGCAACCCCAAGAACGTGAACAAGCAGCGCGACTGGGGCTACACGATCGGCGGCCCGGTCGGGAAGCCGGGCGGCAGCAACAGGCTCTTCTTCTTCTACTCGCAGGAGTATCGTCCGCGAACGACCGGCAACGCGGAGAACGAATTCAGACTGCCGACGTCCCTCGAGCGTCACGGCGACTTCTCCGAAACCCGCGATCAGAACGGCAATCTGTTCAATCTGATCTACGACGCGTCCACCGGCCAGCCGAAGACCAACTGCTCGACCACCATTCAAACCGCGTGCTTCGCTGATGGTGGCGTCCTCGGGCGCATCCCGATCAGCCGGCTGTATGGCCCCGGCGTGGCGCTACTCAATCAGTATCCGATGCCGAATCTCACGCAGACGCCGGGCCAGAACTGGAACTACCAGATCAGGACGCCGGTCGTGAAGACACTCGAGTTCACTCCGGCGCTCCGCGCCGACTATCAGATCTCGAATGCGTTGCGTTTGAACGCACGGTGGACCGGACGCCGGGAGAACCCCAAGGTGCGCACCGGGAGCCTGCCTGGCTTCAACGACACGTTGCAGGCGTTTCCGTGGGCACACACGTTCTCGACCACGGTGAACTACTCGATCAACTCGACGACGTTCCTCGAGGCGACGTACGGCATGGCGCAGAACCGGCTCGGCACGCCGAACACGTCCGAGTTCGCCAACCGGAACAACGTGCGCTGCCCGCAGGATCTGGCGGCACAGATCGCCAACTGCACGCTCGGCGGGATCACCTTCCTCTATCCTGATGCCGGGATCATGGATCCGCGGTACTACGAGACGCAGGCGCTGAGCCAGGTCGGCTTCGCGTTCTTCCAGGACGGCCGCGCCAACCTTCCGCCTCAGCTGAACTGGGGAGCCGCCGGGACGACGAGCCGCCTCGGCAACGCGCCGCCCAGCCTGAACTTCCCGGGGTTCATGAACATCAATCGGACGCAGGACGTGTCGATCAGCCTGACGAAGATCATGGGCCGGCACACGATGAAGGCCGGGTTCTACCTGAACCACAGCTACAAAGCACAGAACCAGGGCGGCGCGCCGTCGTTCCAGGGCGCGCTCAATTTCGGCAACGACACGAACAACCCGCTCGACGCGGCGTATCCGTATGCCAACGCCATCCTGGGCATCTTCTCGTCCTACGGCCAGTCGCAGCGGTTCATGGAGGGGAGCTTCCTCTATGACGGCATCGACTGGTACATCCAGGACAACTGGAAGGTGAACGGCAAGCTGACGCTCGACTACGGCGTTCGGTTCGTGCACATGGGTGAACAGTACGATCAGTTCGGTCAGTCGTCGAACTTCTTCCCCGAGCAGTGGAGCCTTGCGCAGGCGCCGTTCCTCTATGTCCCGGGGTGCGCCGGCGCGAGCCCGTGCACGGGCAACAACCGGCAGGCGATGGATCCTCGGACCAACACGCTGCTCGGACCCGGCACGTCCTCCCTCATCGGTACGACGATCGTCAACTCGGGCAACGTCGCCAACGGCGTCCGCCTCGCGGGCGACGGGATCAGCGACCGTGCCTATCAGTGGCCGAATCTCGCGCTGGCGCCGCGCTTCGGCGGCGCGTACGACCTGACCGGCAAACAGCAAATGGTCCTGCGGGGCAGCCTCGGGCTCTTCTTCGATCGTCCCGACGGCAACACGGTGTTCTCGACGGTCGCCAACCCGCCGCTCGTCGACAGCACCACGTCGCAGTGGGGATCGCTCAGTGCGCTTGGCGCGAGCCGGCTCTCGTTCGGCCCCGTGCCGACCGTGCAGGCGTACTACTACGACTCGAAGCTGCCGTCCGACACGCAGTGGAACCTCGGGTTCCAGATGGAGCTCCCGTTTTCGTCGTCGGTCGACGTCTCGTACGTCGGACACCACTCGTTCAACGTGCTCGGCGCCCAGCAGAACAGCAACGCGGTCAACGTGAATACGATCGACCTCGGTGCGACCCTGAAACCGTCTGGTCAGGACCCGACCCAGGCACCAGGGACGGCCCTTCCGAGTAACCTGCTGCGGCCTTACCGTGGCTATAACAACATCCAGTTGCAGTGGGGCCGGTTCGAGCGGACGTACCACTCGATCCAGACCACCTTCAACCGGCGGTTCGCCAACGGCGTGTCGTTCCAGGTGAACTGGACGCTCGGGTTGAGCGACAAGGGCAACACGAATCTGCCGGGGCCGCAGCTCCGGGTCGACCACAACACGGACGGGTCGTTCACGGTCCGGGCGGATCAGGCGACGGCCGAGAAGCTTTTCGCCGATCAGGGGCTGATCCGGCACATCCTGCAGTCGAACTTCGTGTGGGACCTGCCCGATTGGAAGTTCTCGGGCAAGGCGAACGAGGTCATCGCGCTGATCCTGAACGACTGGCAGCTCTCGGGCATCTTCCGCGCTGATTCCGGCACGCCCTACGACGTCGGCTTCAGCTACGCGTCAGGCGGCGGCGTCCTCCTCACCGGATCGCCCGACTTCAACGCACGCGTCGTCATGAACGGCGACCCGGGCAACGGTTGCTCGAGCAACCAGTACCAGCAGTTCAACACCGCGGCGTTCAGCGGACCGATGCCCGGCAGCGTCGGGCTCGAGTCCGGGCGGTTCTACCTCTCGGGGTGCAACAACCGCACGCTCGACCTGGCGATCGCGCGGACCATTCGCCTCGGCGGCACGCGGTCGCTCCAGATCCGCGCGGACATCTTCAACGCGCCGAACGCGGTCATGTGGAACGGCCGATCGACGACGGTCAACATGACGAGCCCGACGAACCAGACGGTGACGAATCCGCAGTACCTGCCGGACGGGTCGCTCGACCAGACACGGCTCACGCCGAACCGGGCCGGGTTCGGTGCCGTGAACGGCGCGCGCGACCCGCGCACGGTGCAGCTGCAGGTGAGGTTCCAGTTCTAGGCTTGCGGCCGTACTAGACCCTGAACCCGGCGCTGTCGTTCCGACCACAATCGAACTATCGCTCCGGCCTGCTGGAGGTTGGGCTCGCGTTTCGCACTGCAGACCAATTTCGCCAGGCGAAACATCCCGCGAAACCCGGTTGACACCGCCCTCGTTCCAGTACATTGTTGCCCGCATTCGAACGGAATTTACGGCCGAGGGCCGGTACTGCGGCGGTGTCTGTGGAACCGGTTCCCCGTCCTGAGGGCGCGCTCGATCGTTTGACTCTTTGCGGGTGAAACACAGTGATCGAGTGGCAGCACCTGCGCGCCGCGAAAACGGCTCGGAACAGAAGAGGGAGGATGGTTATGCGGGGAGGTTGGAGCACGAGGGTGTGCGCGCTCGCCCTATGTACGGTGTGGGGACTCGCGGCGCCCGCGTCGGCCCAGATCACCACCGGCGCCGTCACCGGCACGGTGACGGACGCCCAGGGCGGCGTGATCCCGGGCGCGACGGTTCTGCTCGTCAGTCAGACCCAGGGCACCAAGTCGGCGCCCGTGGTCACGAACGCGGAAGGTCAGTACGTCATCCCGAACATCACCGCCGACACCTACACAGTCCACGTGTCGATGAGCGGGTTTCGCACCCTGGACCGCCAGAACGTCAAGGTGAGCGGCGGCGACCGCGTGCTGGTCGAAGCGCTCGTTCTGCAAGTCGGCGGCGCGACCGAGAACGTCACGGTCACTGCCGAGTCCCCACTTCTCCAGGCGGCGACCGGCGATCGATCGTCGGCGCTCTCGCGCCTGCAACTCGAGGATCTGCCCGTCTCGCAGCACACGTTCCTCGACTTCATCACCCTTCAGATCGGCGTCGATGCCAGGCGACAGAACCAGGACGGCCAGCGCGCCGGCGGCGGCGGGCAGGACAACGTCATGATCGACGGCATCTCGGCCCTCGACACCGGCAACAACGGCCTGATGGGCGGCTTGAACTTGCCGCAGGCGTCGATCGCGGAAGTCAAGCTGCTGACTTCGGGCTACCAGGCCGAGTACGGCCGGTCGAGCGGCCTGCAGGTCTCGGCCGTGACCCGCGGCGGCACCAACCGCTTCAGCGGGCAGTTCTACGACTACGAGCGCAACTCCAGCTGGAACGCCAATACCTGGCAGGCGCGGCAGAACGGGCAGCCGCGTCCGGTCAACAAGGCGCGCGACTGGGGCTACGTGATCGGCGGACCGGTGGGGAAGCCCGGCGGCAACAACAAGCTGTTCTTCTTCTACACGCAGGAATTCCGCCCGCGCACCGCCGGCAACACCGTCGAGAACTACCGCATGCCGACGGCCGAGGAGCGCAAGGGTGATTTCTCGCAGACGTTGGACAACAACGGCACGCTCTACAACCTGATCTACGACGCCTCGACCGGTCAGCCCAAGACGAACTGCTCGGCGACCATCCAGACCGCCTGCTTCCAGGACGGCGGCGTCGTCGGCAAGATTCCGATCAACCGGCTCTACGGCCCCGGCATGGCGCTGCTCAACCAGTACCCGCTGCCGAACAACCCGCAGATCGCCGGCCGCAACTACAACCACTCGGTCACGCTGCCGGTCCAGAAGCTGCTCTCGTATACGCCGACGATCCGTCTCGACTACCAGGCGTCGCAGAACCTGCGCGCGACCTGGAAGTTCAGCGGCCAGAGCGAGCGCATCGTCACCGGCTTCACCGTCAACGGCCAGGGCGGCCAGCGCGCGTTGCCGGGCTTCACCGACAGCATCAACAAGTTCCCGCTGTCCTTCAACACGTCGGGCACGGTGAACTACACGATCAACAACACGACGTTCATCGAGGCGACCTACGGCATCAACCAGAACCGTCTCGGCACGCCGAACACCTCGCCGTTCTCGAACAAGAACAACGTCACCTGCCCGTCGGATCTCGCCGCACAGATTTCGAACTGCTCGCTCGGGGGCATTGCCACGCTCTTCCCCGACGCCGGCATCGTCGATCCCGGCTACTACGAGTACAAGGCGCTACAGCAGATCGGCACGCCGTTCTTCGAGAACGGCCGCATCCTGTTGCCGCCGCAGCTCAACTGGGGCGGGACTCGTATCGGTTCGGTGCCGCCCAGCCTGAATTTCCCGGGCTGGCTGAACATCAACCGCATCCAGCAGTTCGCGGGGAGCATTACCAAGGTGCGCGGATCGCATACCTACAAGGCGGGCGCGTACTTCGAGCACAGCTACAAGGCGCAGAACACGGGCGGCAACTTCTCGTTCCAGGGCCAGCTCAACCTCGGCGTCGACCCGAACAACCCGCTCGAGACCTCCTTTCCGTACTCCAACGCTGCGCTCGGCATCTTCTCCACCTACGCACAGGGCTCGCGGTTCATCGAGGGCAACTTCTACTACAACGCCTTCGAGTGGTACCTGCAGGACAACTGGAAGGTCAACCCGCGGCTGACGATGGACTACGGCGTCCGGTTCGTGACGATGGGCCCGTACGTCGATTCGCTGCAGCAGGTCGCGAACTTCTTCCCTGACAAGTGGAGCGCGGCGCGCGCGCCTGTGCTGTACGAGGCCGGCTGCGTCGGCGGCGTGAACCCCTGCACCGGCAACAACCGCCAGGCCAAGGATCCACGCACCGGCGCGTTGCTCGGGGCGGGCAGCGTATCGCTCATCGGCCAGGTCATCATCGGCACGGGCGACTTCGCGAACGGCATGGTGAAGGCCGGCGACGGCATCGACAAGGCCGGCTACACGTTCCCGCGGTTCGCCGCGGCGCCGCGCTTCGGCATGGCGTACGACCTGAGCGGCAACCAGCGGCTCGTCGTCCGTGGATCGGCCGGGCTCTACTTCGACCGTCCGGACGGCAACACGGCGTTCGGCACAGTCGCCAACCCGCCGACCGCGACCGGCCTGACCCAGCAGTGGGGCCGGCTGGCCGATCTGTCGAACAGCACGCTGGCGTTCGGCCCGGTGCCGCAGATTGTCGTCAACAAGTACGACTCTGCGATCCCGAAGGATTTCCAGTGGAACCTCGGGTTCCAATACGTGTTGCCCTGGGCGTCCTCGATGGACGTCTCGTGGGTCGGTCACCACGCGTACGACGTACTCGCCGCGACCCAGAACGGCGGTCCGGTGAACCTGAACGCCGTCGACGTCGGCACGACGCTGACGGCAGCCGGGCAGGATCCGACGCAGGCGCCCGGCACCGCGCTCAACACGAACCTGCTGCGGCCGTTCCGCGGTTACTCGAACATCAACGTGCAGGACACGCGGTGGCACCGGACGTACCACTCGCTGCAGCTCCAGTGGCAGCGGCGGTGGCGCAACGGGTTCAGCTTCCAGGTCAACGACACGTGGACGCTCTACGACAAGGGCAACACGAGTCTGCCGGGACCGCAGCTCCGGTTGATCCACGCGGCGGACGGCTCGTACTCGGTCAGCCCGGATCAGGCCGTTGCCGAGGAGCTCTTCGGCGATCAGGGCACGACGACGCACATCATCGTCATCAACGGCACGTGGGACCTGCCCGACGTGCCGAAATCCAACAAGGTGATGACCGGGATCGGCTACGTCCTGAACGACTGGCAGTTGTCGGGCATCATGCGCGCAGATTCGGGCGCGCCGTATGACGTCACCTACAGTTACAACTCCGGGGCGACCGGCGCGGCGCTGACGGGCTCACCGGACTACAACCCCCGCATCGTCGTCAACGATCTCGGCGCGCTCGGATCGGGGTGCTCGAGCGACCAGTACCAGCAGATCACGAACATCATGATCCCGGTTGCCGGCAGCACGACCGGCGCGGTGACGACCACAGCGCTGGCCGGGGCGCAGGTCGGGAGCCGCGGCCTCGAGTCCGGCCGCTTCCTGCTGCATGGCTGCAAGGACCACCGTGTCGATCTGGCGATCCAGCGCACGATCCGGCTCGGTGGGACCAAGAACCTGCAGTTGCGCGTGGACATGTACAACGCGTTCAACACGGTCGTCTACAACGGCCGTCAGACGCAGATCCAGTTCAACAGCGCGACCGACTTCACCGTGCGCAACTCGCAGTTCCGCGCGGACGGCACGATGGATCCGAACCGGACGCAACCGAACCAGGCCGGCTTCGGCGCCGCGACCTCCGCACTGGCGCTGCGCACGATCCAGGGCATCATCAGATTCAACTTCTGACGAGCGCCGCTGGAAAAAACATGAGGCGGGTGGGCTTGCCCACCCGCCTTTTTTCTTAATACCGGGGGTTCAGGTCTTACTACCGGGGTTCAGGGTTTGAAGGGCCGGGTTCAGAGTTCAGGGTTCAGGGTGCGAGTTCGGAGTTCGGTTTCGGCGTTCTGTTCGACGTTCCGGTTCGACGTTCCGGTTCACGTTTCTGAGCGGCGGCCTGAACCCCGAACGGGAACGCTGAACGGAACCCTGAACCTCGAACCCCGAACTCGAACCCTGAACCGCTGAACCCTGAACCCCGTTCTTACCCTGAATCCCGCTCTTATTGAGCTCTCTTCACATACGTCTTACTGAACCCATTCCGACTATTCGTAACCGTGAACGTGCCGTTTGTCTCTGCCGTGATCTTGATCCAGGAAGCGGGCGTGTGTGCGGCTCCGCCGGGAAGCTCATGTCCATCGGCAAGATTGTTGAAGGTTTCCTTCAAATTCTTGACCACCGGACCAGGCGGTAGACGCTGGCCAGGTGAAGCTTTTTCTTCGCCTCAAAGCCCGAGGCGCTATAGTCCGCCACGCCCACGGCCGCCGCGGCCGCGGGCGACGGGCGTCGAGAGCGCTTCGACCGGCCACTTCGCGGCCCAGGCGATGCCGCGCAGGATCATCGGCTGCAGCATCGGGTGCGCGAAGTTGGCGTACGTGTGTCCCTGCATCCACACGAACGCGCGGTAGGTCTGGCCGAGGCCCAGCGGGCGCTCGTAGGTCCAGATCTGCGGCACGACCTCGCCGACGTGCGTGCCGGCGCTCTGGCTGGGTGGAATCGCCACCGTCGCCAGCACCTTCATCCCCGGGTTGGCCTGCACATTGGGCTTCGTCAGCAGGTAGAACGCTTCGTCGTCGATCTTGAAGTCGGTCATCCCCTGCATGATCGGATGCGTCTTGTCGGTGATGGTGTAGGCCATCTCACCGGCGGAGTAGTTCACCTCGCCGTGCTTCTTGGCGCCGCCGAGGATGTTCGCCTGGTACTGCGGATCGTCGCCGCAGAGCGTGTCGTGGAAGCTGACGAGCCCGCCGCCGCGCTTCAGGAACGCTTCGAGCGTCGCCCGTTCTTCGGCGGTCATGTAGCCGGCGTCGCCCTTGTACATGACGATGACGTTGACGCCGCTCAGTTCTTCCCGTGTGGGGAAGTGGAAGCCGCCGTCCACGATCGCGCCGCGCTCGGTCAGGAGGTTGCTCCAGTCGGCGATGAACTGCGGGTAGTCATGCTGGCCCGGCCCGTGCGACTTGATCCCGACGCGGAGGTAAACGTGGAGCGGCGGCCAGCCCGCGGCCGGCTGCTGCGCGATCGGCTCGCCCTGCGGCACGACGATCTGCGGCGGAGTCGCAGGCGCCGCGCCTCGTCCCTGCTGGGCGGCGATCGGCGTGAAGAAGGCGACGGCGAAGGCGACGGCCACGAGCGCGAAGAGCGAGAGTTTCTTGAAAGACACGGCGTGTCTCCATTTGTGAGTGGCGGCTCACAACCCGAGCCGCCCTACGTACAACCAGATCCGCTCGCGTAGAATGCCGACGATCAGGGGTGCGTGACGGCAGATTCTAACCGATCAGCAGATCAGTGCGGGCTGCGAGGTGCGGGGTGCGTGGTGGCCTTTCTCGCCGCATTTCTTCTCACGACCGGCTGCAGCTCCACGCCGCGACCGCCGCCTGTTCCTGCCGTCACACCAGCGCCCACGTTCACGAAAGACGTCGCGCCGATCGTGTTCGCGCACTGTGCTCCGTGCCATCGGCCCGGACAGCCGGCGCCGTTCAGCCTGCTGAGCTACGCCGACCTCAAGGAGCGCACGGACAAGATCCTCGACGCGACGAGCACGGGACACATGCCGCCCTGGCTGCCCGAATCCGCCGCCGGGGAGTTCGTCGGCGATCGGCGGCTTCCGGTGGAGGCCAAGGCGACCGTCGCGCGCTGGATCAAGGAAGGCGCGGTCGAAGGTAACCCGGCCGATCTGCCGCCGGCGCCGGTCTGGGCCGAGGGCTGGCAGCTCGGGCAGCCGGATCTCGTCGTGACGACGCCACGCGCGTTCACGGTGCGGCCGGGCGATCGCGACGTCTTCCGCAACCTCGTGTTCCCTGTCGCCCTGCCGGCCAGTCGCTTCGTGCGTGCCGTCGAATTCCGGCCCGGCGCCGCGCGTATGGTCCATCACGCGGTCATCAGCATCGATCGCACGCGCACGGCGCGGCGTCGCGACGGCGCGGACGGCCAGCCGGGCTATGACGGCATGATCAGTCAGGGCGCCGAGAATCCGGACGGCCACTTTCTCGGATGGACGCCGGGACGCGGCCCGCTCATCGCGCCCTCGGGCCTGCCGTGGCGCCTCGATCGTGGCAGCGATCTCGTCGTCCAGTTGCATTTGCTTCCGCAGGCAAAACCTGAGGCCGTGCAGCCGGCGCTCGGGTTGTACTTCACGGACACGCCGCCGGTGCAGGCGCCGACATTGATCAAGCTGGGATCGAAGGCGATCGACATTCCGGCGGGCGAGCGCAAGTACGAGATCACGGACACCTACGTGCTGCCGGTGGACGTCGAGCTCCTCAGCATCTACCCGCACGCCCACTACCTCGCGCGGGAGATGCACGCGATGGCGACGTTCCCCGACGGCACTACGCGGCCGCTGCTGCGGATCCGGCACTGGGATTTTCACTGGCAGCAGGACTATCGCTACGCCGCGCCGGTGAAATTGCCGCGCGGGACGACGCTCGCGATGCGGTTCACGTACGACAACTCGCTCGACAACGCCCATCGTCCGCGCGGGCCGCTGCAACCGGTCGTCTACGGACCGAACTCGTCGGACGAGATGGGCGACGTCTGGCTGCAGGTGCTGGCGGCTTCGCCGGCGGATCTGATGACGCTCGCGCGCGCGGGCGCCGAGCGGGAAACGCGCGGGAACATCGCCGGCGCCGAGCTGCTCGTACGCCGCGTGCCGGAGAACGCCAGGAATCAGCTGTTCCTGGGAAGCGCGTACGCCGAGGCCGGCCGTCTCACCGATGCCGTGCCGCATCTCGAGCACGCGCTGCGGCTCGATCCGAAGTCGGCGCCCGCCCACAATCATCTCGGCGGGGCGTATCTCATGCTCGGGAAAATCAACGAGGCCATCGCGCACCTGCGGCAAGCGGCGGCCCTCGACCCGCGCGACGAGCGCCTGCCGTTCAATCTCGGCAACGCGCTGAACGCGGCCGGCCAGCCCGCAGAAGCCGCGCGCGCGTTCGAACGCGCGCTGGCGATCAATCCGGACTTCGGTGCTGCCCACGACAACCTGGGCATCTTTCTGCTCTCACAGAATCGGGTGGCTGACGCGCTGACCCATCTCCGGCGGGCGGTCGAGCTCATGCCGGGCTCACCCGATGCACACAACGATCTCGGCGCGGCTCTGGCCCAGGCGGGGCGCAACGACGAGGCGCTGGAGCACGTACGGCGCGCCCTCGACATCCAGCCCGACCACGGCCCGGCGCGACAGAACCTGGCGATCCTCCAGAAGCGGCGGTCTTTCGGTCAATAACACGGAGATACACGGATGCACGGAGGACGCGGAATCAAAAGGGTTAAACCCTTCTGACCCGTGGTCTCCGTGATTCCGTAGATCTCCGTGTTGAGGATCGAAAACACCAACCAGTTACCCGCGATATCCCAGCGAGCTGCAGGAGAGGCCGGCTTTAGCCGGCCCCGCAAGGCGGGCTGAAGCCCGCCCCTCCTCTGAGTGGTCCGAAGGGACCATCTATCCCTTGTATCCCAGCAGCAGTCTCGGTAAGACGAGCGTCAGCACCGGGAACGCGGCGACGAGCGCGAGTCCGATCAAGAGCGCCCACAAGTACGGCATGTAGGTCCGGGTCACGTCGTCCATGTCGACGCGGCCGATGCCGGCGGCAATCGAGAGGCCGACGCCCACCGGCGGCAGGAAGAACGCGATGCCCATCGCGGCGACGATGACGATGCCGTAGTGGACGGGATCGAGGCCGACGGCTCGGCTGATCGGAAAAAGAATCGGCCCGAAGATCAGAAGCGCCGGCAGGCCTTCGAGCAGCGCGCCGATGAAGACGAAGACGGCGATCGTGATGGCGAGAAAGCCGGCGCGCCCGGCGCCGATGTTGCCGATCCACTCTCCAAGCAACTGCGGGACCCACTCGCGGACCAGAATCCAGGCGAACGCCGAGGCCGCGGCCAGCACCCACAAGGTTGTCGCGGTGACCGTCCCGCTCTGGGTCAGCTGGCTGCCGAGCGTCGCCGGCCGCAGACCGCCCAGCCAGAGTCCGGCGACGAGCGCGTAGACGACCGCGATCAGCGCGGCCTCGGTCACGGTCGTCGCCCCGCTGAAGATGCCGCCGAACAGAATGACCGGCAGTCCCATCGGCACGATCGCCCGTCGCGCCGCGCGCGCCAGATGGGCGCCTGTGGTCCGATCGCTGATCGGCCAGCCCTGTCGCCGGGCGCGCAGGGCAATCAGGACGATCAGTGCGCCCGCGAGGATGAACGCCGGGATGAAGCCGGCGAGGAACAGCGTGACGATCGACAGGTTGACGAGCGATCCGAGCACCACCATCGTCAAGCACGGCGGGACCAGAATCCCCATCGCGGACGCCGCCGAGACGATGCTGACCGATTCCGGACCGGAATAGCCCGCGCGCCGCATCGACGGCACGAGGAGCGAGCTGATCGCCGAGACATCGGCGGCCGTCGATCCCGAGATTCCGGAAAACAGAATCTCGGCGACGACGGCGACCATGCCGAGGCCGCCGCGGACGCGTCCGACCATCGCGGTCGCGAGATCGACGATGCGTTCCGAGATGCCGCCCGATTCCATGAGCGCGCCGGCGAGGATGAACAGCGGGATCGCCAGCAGCACAAAGGCATCGACGCCGCCGAGGATCTTGATTGGCAGGATGATCAGGCTCACGCCGCCGATCCCGACGAGGTACGTGAGTGACGTCAGCGCCAGCGTGAACGCGAGCGGCACGCCGAGCGAGGCGGTCACGAGGAAGCCGGTGACGAGCACCGCGAGCGGCGGCGCGCCGGCGAGCAGCGGCAGAAGTACTGACGCGAGCACGAGTCCGGCGCCGCCGAGCGACCAGGCCAGCGACGAGCGGTCGCGCCAGACAGCGAGCCCGTCGCTGCGCACCTGTTGCACGAGCACGGCGGACATCAGCAGCAGTGACACCGGCAGCATCACCGAAATGGCCGCGCCGGAGAGTCCGCTCGCCGGGAGGCGTTCCCCGGCGCTGGCGACGGTCAGGCGCCAGGCGGGGACGACGAGCACGAGAAAGAAGGCGAGGAGGATGAGACGCAACCCGCGTTCAATCGCGTCGCGTTCTCGCGGAGCGAACAGGCGCACGAGCGCGGTCACCCGCGGATGATGTCCGTGACGGAGCGCCGCGACGCCGCCGACGCACATCAGCCAGACGAGCAGCAGCCGCGCGATTTCCTCGGTCCACGGAATCGGCCGGTGCAGCACGTGGCGGCCGACGACCTGGAGCGCCACGACGGCCGCCTGGCCGGCGACGAGCAGCGCGACGGACCAATGGAGCGCACGGTCCGCCGGAGTGACGGCGGCGGCCGGCGCCGTCACGCGCGAATTGCCTCGAGCCAGGAGGTGACGCCCAGCGCCCGCGCCTCGGTTTGCCAGAGCTGTTCCGCGCGTTGTTGGAAGCTCGCGCGGTCGATGTCGCGGATCGTCATGCCCCTCCTGGTCAGTTCCTCGAGCGCGGCGCTGTCCTCCTGCGCCCCGAGCCCGCGTTGATGCCCGGCGGCATCGAGCGCGGCGCGCTCGATCGGCGCGCGCAGTCCGGAGGGGAGACGCGCCAGTCCGGCGGTCGACGCCCACAATCCGAGGACGCCGGCGATATGACGCGTGCGCGCCATGTGGTGCGCGATCTCGTAGAACCGCTGCTGGAGCGTGGTGCTCGCATCGTGCTCGTAGCCGTCGATGACTCCGGTCTGCAGCGACGTGTACACCTCGCCGAACGCCATCGGCGTCGGGCTCGCGCCCATCAGCTCGATCGCTTTCACGTAGATCGGCGACTGGATCGTGCGCAGCTTCAGGCCGGCGAGGTGCGCAGGCTCGGTGACGTCGCGCGAGCGCGTGATGACGTTGCGGAATCCGAACGAATCACCCCACGCCAGCGGCCGCATGCGCACGGTCCGTTCCAGGTAGTCGGCCGCCTCTCTCCCGACCGGGCCGTCCACCACGCTGTGCACGTGCGTCCAGTCGCGCCACATGAACGGAAAATCGAAGACCTGCAGTTTCGGAGCGACGCTGCCCCAGATCGCGGTGCCCGAGACCATGAAGTCCACGAGCCCTTCCTGCAGCTGCTGCACGACCTCGCGTTCCTGTCCCAGCGTCCCGCTCGGGAACACGCGCACGGTCACCGCGCCGCCGGTCGCGGCCTCTGCGAGCTCGCGGAACTTGTTTCCGAAGACGTGCAGCGCGGTCACGCCGCTCGCCATCGAGTGCGACAGGCGCAGGATGATCCGGCCACGGTCGTCGCCGACATGGCACCCGGCCGCCAGCGCCGAGGCGCCGAGGGTCGAAAGAAAGGCGCGGCGGTTCAGGTGGGGCACCGGGGCATTATTGTCCAGTGACGTGTCCAGTGATGCGTCCGTGTCTTACGACATGAAGGGCATCAAGCCAATGAAGCTCATGAAGAAAAGCCTTGTTCGGTTTGGTTTTCGTGACGAGTGTTTCTTGGCCAAAAAGGCCCCCGTAGCTCTTCTTCATGTGCTTCATTAGCTTCATGAGCTTCATGTCGCAAGACATTGTCGCTAGACTCATCTCCCATGCAGAACCTGCTCAATCTCACTGGCAGAACCGCGCTCGTGACCGGCGCCTCCTCCGGGATCGGCGCCGCGACGGCGCTGGCGCTCGCGGAGCTCGGCGCCGGTGTCGCCATCGGCAGCCGGCAGAACACTCGGGGCGCTGAAGAGATGCGCGACCGCATCCTCGCCGCCGGCGGACGCGCGATGGCGATCTCGGCCGACGTCCGGCAGGCGGACCAGATCCGGATGCTGGTCGATCGCGTTGCGGCCGCGCTCGGGCCGATCGACATCCTCGTCAACAACGCCGGATCGCTCATCGCGCGCCATCCGTTGCCCGAGATCACTGACGCGTATCTCGACGAGATCTTCGCGCTCAATCTGAAGAGCGCGGTGCTGGCGTCGCAGGCGGTGGCGCCGTCGATGATCGCGCGCCGCCGCGGCGCGATCGTGAACGTGGTGTCGATCGCCGGCCACACCGGCGGCGGGCCCGGGGCCGGCGCCTACGCCTCGGCCAAGGCCGCGCTCACGGCATACACGAAATCGCTCGCGAAGGAGCTCGCGCCGCACGGCGTCCGCGTCAACGCCGTCTCGCCCGGCGTCATCGACACGCCGTTCCACGAGAAGTTCTCGACGCCGGCGATGATCGAGCAATTCGTCAAGACGATTCCGCTCGGCCGGACGGGCACCCCGGCCGAGTGCGCGACGGTCATCGCCTTCCTCGCCTCAGACGCCGCCAGCTACATCGTCGGCGAGACGATCGAAATCAATGGGGGACAGTTAATGCGGTAGTTCGTTTCGATACAAAAGCTTCACCATGAAGGGGCTTCATGGTGAAGGTTTTGGTACAGCCCAAAAATCTACGATGCCGCCGATGCCGAGAGCGGCCGCGTGCCGGACATGGCGTTGAGGCACGTGAACATCTCGCGATAGAACGCCGGATGCTCGCGCCAGGTCGGCGACGACACCAGCCGGCCGTCGCGCACGGCGTCGCGCGCGACGTAGCGACCGCCGGAGGTTTCGACCTCCAGGCGGATGTGTTCGTAGCACGTGATCGTCTTGCCTTTGGCGAGCCCCGCCGCGGCGACGAGTTGCACGCCGTGGCAGATCGCGAAGATCCACTTTTCCTGTGCGTCGAACTCGCGCAGGATCGCCAGCAGCCGCGCGTCGTTGCGCAGGTACTCCGGCGCCCGGCCGCCGATGAGCAGGATCGCCTCGTAGTCGGCGGCGGCGACCTCCTCGAACGTCAGATCCGACTCCATGGCGTAGCCGGGGCTCTCCTTGTAGGTGTCCCAGCCCGGCTCGAAGTCGTGCATGACCAGGTGCAACCGCCGCTTCGACGGCGCGGCCACCCTCGTCTCGAAGCCCGCCTCCTGGAAGCGATGGACCGCATACCAGGTCTCATAACTCTCGCCGCCGTCGCCGGTCACGATCAGGATTCGTTTGACCATGCGGGAGATGGTAACCCGAGCGACTGGCGCCAGAACACGGAGTTCACGGGGAGCCACGGTGAACACGGGATCTAGAGGGTTAAGCCCTCCTTATCCGTGCTCTCCGTGCTTCCGAGTGCTCCGTGTTGAGGTCCGTGTTGAGGATCGAGGTTCTTGGATCTCGTGTCTGCTTACCGAAGAAACGCCTCCGGCAGTCCACCGTCCACTGGAATCACGTGTCCGGTGGTCCGGGCGCTCTGGTCACCGGCGAGGAAACAAATCGCGTTGGCGCAGTCGGCCGGCATGATCGGCTTCCGCGTGATTGTCCGCAGCGCGTAGAAGTCGGCGAGCTTGCCGCGGAGCGACTCGGTCGTCTCGTCCTCGGCGAACTCGATCTTGTACTTCTTCAGCGACACGATGACGCGATCGCGGGGGAACATCGACGATCCGGCCACGACCGTCGCCGGTGCGATGCCGTTGACGCGGATGACCGGACCGAGCCCGATCGCGAGCTCGCGAATCAGGTGATTGATCGCCGCCTTGCTGACGTCGTACGGCTCGCTGCCGCTCTTCGGCACGACCGCGTTGGCCGAGCTGGTGAGCACGATCGAGGCCGGCAGCCCCTGCGCCTTCAGCACCTGCGCGGATTCCTGTGCGAGCACGTGATTGCTCGTGACGTTGATGCTGAGCGCCTGTCCCCAGACCTGCTCGGCCGGGGTGGACGGGTCGGGCGTCGGGTAGATCGCCGCCGTGTTGATCACCGCGTCCAGTCCGCCGAAGCGCAGCACCGTCGCCTTGATCGCCGCGCGCATGCTCTCGCGCGACGTGAGGTTCAGTTCCGCCGCCATCACCATCTCGGACGAGGCCAGCACGGCGGCCTCTTTGGCCGTTTCCTCGGCCGCTGCCAGATTGAGATCGGCAACGACGACGTGCGCGCCCTTGCGGGCGAGCTGGAGCGCGACCTCGCGGCCGATGCCGCTCGCGCCGCCGACGACGAGCGCGATCTTGCGGCTGAATTCCTTCTCCGGCGGCATCCGCTGGAGCTTGGCTTCTTCGAGCGCCCAGTACTCGATGCGATACGCCTCCGAGCGGGGAAGCGCGACGTAGTTGTGGAAGCTCTTGAAGTGCGCGTTCTGCTCCGGGCGCCGCGCCTGCCAGAACGTCGTCACCGGCTTGTCGTTGTTTTCGGGGTCCTCGAGCGCGTTGGCGCCGGCCATCACGTGAATCGCGTTCACGAAGAACTCGGTCGTGATGCGCGCCTCGCGCTTGTCCTTGGCGAAGCCGAAGAGGCCGAGGCCGGAGATGAGCACGACTGACGGGTCGGAGCCGCGCTGGGCTGGCGAGGCGGGCTCGGCGAACGCCTTGTAGTACGCCGCGTAGTCTTTGCGGTACTCGGCGACGCGGTCCGTGATCTTCGCCTGGAGCGCGGCGAGATCTTCGCTGGCCGGGTTCCATTGAATGAACATCGGCGAGATGCGCGTCCGCAGGAAGTGATCCGGGCAGCTCGTGCCGAGCTGGCAGAGCTCTTCGGCCCACGTCGAATTGGCGAAGTCGAGCGCTTCTTCGGACGGGTCGAAGTGGCCGATGGTCCGCCGGCTCGAGGATGCGACGCCGCGGAGGAACGGCAGGAGCGCGGCGGCCGTGGCTTCGCGATCGATCTTCGCGGCGGGGACGGCGACGCCGCCGAACCGCGGCCGGCCGGCGCGCTTCTCGTGCTCCTGGATGAACTCGCCCATCTGCTCGATGGTCGTCAGGCTGTTGATGTACGCCTCGCGCTGCGTCTTGCCCCAGGTGAACAATCCGTGGCTCGCGAGAATCAGGCCGTCGGCATCCGGCTGGGCCTCGACCGCGCGGCGCAGCATCAGCGCCAGCTCGAATCCCGGCCGCTGCCACGGCACCCAGATGATCCTGCGGCCGTACTTCTTGTTGAACTCCGCGATCTTCTTCTCGCCGTTGGCGCTGGCCGCGAGCGCGATCGCCCAGTCGGGATGGAGGTGATCGACGTGATCGAACGGCAGGAACGCGTGCAGCGTCGTGTCGATCGAGGAGGCGACACGATTGTCGCCGAAGGCGCAGAGCGGGTAGTACCCGACCATCTCGTCCTCGTGCGCCTCGCCGCGGTAGCGGTCGATCAACTCCTCGAGCTTGTCCATGTAGAGGACGGCAAAGCCGGAGGTTTTGATCGAACGCAGGTCGCCGCCGCTGCCCTTGACCGCGAGCACGCGCGCGGTCCTGCCCGAGACGGGATCGGTCAGATCGAACTTCGAGCTGGTGTTGCCGCCGCCGAAGTTCGTGATGCGCAGATCGGCGCCGAGCAGATTGGAACGGTAGCGCAGTAATTCGAGGGGATTATTCTCGAGCGCCGCCGCTTCTTTCTCGTCCCACAGATCCTGCAATAACCCTGATGCCCAGACAGTCTTTGATGCCATTTTGGTAGTCAAATTTGATCGATTGATCGATGGTCCTTCGATCGATGCGTTAAACACCCATCACTGTCACGTACTGCTGAAACCGCCGGTAATGCTGGCTCCAGCGATCGCTTGCGACCGGCTCGAACCGTTCGAGCGGGAACGATCGTTCGATGATTTGCCGCGCCTCGGCGAGCGAGCTGACCGTGCCGGTGGCGAGCATCTGCATCGCGATGTTGCCGAGCGCGGTGGCTTCGACCGGGCCGGCAAGGACGGTCCGGCCCGTGGCGTCGGCCGTGAACTGATTGAGCAGCCGGTTGCGCGAGCCGCCGCCGACGATTCTGATCGTGGTGTAGCGGTGGCCGGTCAGCTCCTCGAGCGACTCGAGGACGGCGCGGTACTTGAACGCCAGGCTCTCGAGAATCGAGCGCGTGAAGGCGGGCTGCCCGGAGGGCTCGGCCTGGCCGGTCTGACGGCAGTAGGCCGCGATCGCCGACGGCATGTCGGTCGGGTGGAAGAAGCCGCTGTGATCCGGATCGAAGAGCGACCGGAACGCGTGTTGATCATCGCGCGCCGCCGTGAGCAAGTCGTCGTACGAGAACTGCTGGCCCGCCTCCGCCCAGCGGCGCACGCAAGCCTGGAGCAGCCACAGGCCGCCGATGTTCTTCAGCAGCCGCGTCGTCCCGCAGACGCCGCCCTCGTTCGTGAAATTCAGTTCGCGGGCCTTGGCCGAGATCACCGGCGCGGCGACTTCGGCGCCCAGCAGCGACCAGGTGCCCGAGCTGAGGAACGCGCCGTGCCCATCGGTCCACACCGCCGCGAACGCCGACCCCGTGTCGTGACACGCGGGCGCGACGACCGGCGTGTCGGCGAGCGAGGCGGAGACGTCATGACGGATGCCGCCGATGACGGCGCCCGGCTCGACGATCGGCTGGAACAGCCGCGACGGCAGCGCGAGCTCGTCCAGCAGCTCCGTGCTCCAGCGGCGCGTCTGCGCGTCCACCATCTGCGTCGTCGTCGCGTTGGTGAATTCCGAGCACAGGCGGCCGGTGAGCCAGTAGTTGAACAGATCCGGGATGGTCGCGAACGCCGACGCGGCGTCGAGCAGGCGCGGCGTCGATCGCTTGGCCGCGTACAGCTGAAACAGCGAATTGAACGGCAGGAACTGAATCCCGGTGACGCCGTAGATGCGCTCGGCCGGGACGTGCCGGAAGACCTCTTCCTGGATATTGTCTGTGCGCGTATCCCGGTAGTGGAACGGGTTTTCGATGAGGTTGCCGGTTTCCCCGAGCAGCGCGTAGTCGCAGCCCCAGGTGTCGACGCCGACGCTCGCGAGGCTGATGTCCGAGACGAGATCGAGCCCCTTCTTCATCTCGTGCCAGAGCCGGAGGATGTCCCACTGAAGCGCGCCGTTGTTGCGGACCGGTTCATTCGGAAAGCGATAGACGTCGCGCAGGGCGAGCACGCCCGCCTCGAGCCGGCCGAGGATGGCGCGTCCGCTTTCGGCGCCGAGATCGAATGCGAGAAATCGTGCGCTCACTCGTTCCTGCCTGACGGACACCGGCGAACAGCGTTCGCACGCCGACTCCGGACGTGTCGTGTGGCCGAACGGAGGCCGAGTCCGGCGCTGGCGAACGGCCGCAACAGCATACGCTCGTACCGGGCAAACACAAACACCGATCGGGGCGGCCGAAAACGTTGCGCAGTGCGACATACGATGTCGGCCATCGGAGGACGAAGGACGGTCAGTCGCGACGGCTGTCCACTGGAGGGCCTAGACCGGTCTGACGACACCGGCTTCAATCGTTTTGCAACGCGAGACGTGACACTTTCGTGGCGCGCGGTCGCTGTGGTCCGTGCGGAACGGCTTTTCCTCCCGTGCTGCCGACCTCCAGGCGCGATTCGGCGCGTTTCTCCTGCCGAAAAACCTGGCGGAGTGGTTCGTCACTTGACCCTCACCGGCCGCCACGATAGCCTCCGGGCAATTCATCGAGGTACGGCCAGCTCTCCGGCCACCCCCGCCGGCGTTGGCAAGACCGCGTACTCAATGGCTCCGGAGGACACGCAGATGTGCAGGAACTTCGCGCGGTGTGCAACCGCACTCGTGCTGGTACTGGGACTCGCCGCGACGGCGGCGGCCCAGGTTGGCGAACAGGCGTCGATTACAGGCACGCTCACCGACCCGCAGGGGGCGGTGCTGCCCGGCGTGACCGTGGCGGCGCAAAGCCTGACCACGAACGTGACCCGCACGGCGGTCACCACCGAATCCGGGGTGTATCTACTCACCGGATTGATCACCGGCACGTACAAAGTCACCTACACCCTGGCGAGCTTCAAGCCGGTGGCGCGCGAGATCGAAGTCCGCACCGGTGAGCGTCTGCGTGTGGACATCAAGCTGGAGCTCGGCGGCCTCACCGACGAGGTCAAGGTCGTGGCCGAAACGCCCCTGCTCAACACCACGAGCGCGAGTCGAGCCACGATCATCGACTCCGACAAAGTCACCAACACGCCGCTCAACGGCCAGAATCCGTTTCTGTTCGTCTTCGCCGCGCCCGGTGTGCTGGGCGATTCGTCGCGCCCGAGTATCAGCTACCGGCCGTTCGACAACGGCGGCATGGACAGCTTCAACGTGAACGGCGGCGTCGGCGGCGCCAATCGCTTCCTGCTCGACGGCGCGTCGAACACCAACAGCGAAGGCGGCCGCGGCAGCCTCGGCTTCGTGCCCTCGCCCGACGCCGTCCAGGAAGTGCGCGTGGACACCAACACCTACGACGCCCAGTTCGGCCGCACCGGCGGCGGCACGGTGAGCGTGAGCGTGAAGAGCGGCACGAATCGCCTCTCGGGCAGCGCCTCGTACATGCACCGCGAAAAGAGTTTGAATCAGAACCTCTACCAGAACATCCAGAACGGCATCCCGAAGACGGACCTCTTCCACGTCAACCCGGTGTTCACGGTCGGCGGGCCGGTCCGGCTGCCCAAGTACGACGGGCGCAACAAGACGTTCTTCTTCTACAGCTACGAGTTCCTGAAGTCGGCGATTCCCGACAGCGCCAACGCGCAGAAGACGCCGACCGACCTCGAGCTGGCCGGCGACTTCTCGCAGTCGCTGAACGGCATCGCCGGCGGCAACATCTTCGATCCGCTCACCGGCCAGGTGTTCCCCGGCAACCGGATCCCGGCGGCGAACAGCAGCCCCAACTGCGGCCGCACGTTCAGCTGCATCGATCCGATTTCGGCGGCCTACGCGCAGTACATGATCCGGCCCAACGTGGCGCCCGACGCGGCGGGGAACAACTTCATCGCCAGCCCGAACTCGCGTGCCGACGTCTACAACTCGCATCTCGTCCGCGTTGATCACAATTTCGGCGAGGTGCGCTTCTTCTCCCGCTACGGTCACAACGGCCGGCACGAAGACCGCGCCAATTCCGGCCGGCAGGACATCGCGGTGACCAACGACGGTCACCACTACCGCTGGAACGACAACCTCAACGGCGACCTGACGTGGTCGATCAACCCGTCGATGGTCTCCAACCTGAAAGTCGGCTGGACACGCCACGAACGGCGTGATCTGAACATCACACAAGAGTTCAACTCGTCGACGCTCGGCTACGCCGATTCGTACCTCGGGCTGATTCCGCGGACGAACTTCATGCAGCCGATCAGCATCAACGACTACGGCGGCGCCAACGTCGGCAGCGCGGGTAACGGCTTTCACACCGAAGACCATGTCTATTCGGTGTCGGAGACGGTGACCAAGCTCTGGAAGAAGCACCAGGTCAAGGTCGGCGGCGAGCTCGGCTACAACATCTTCCTGCAGGGGCTCGCGCGCGAAGGCGCGAACGTCGGCGCGTTCAATTTCACCCGCAACTACACGTCGAACAACCCGACGGCGACCGGGACGCTCTCCGCCAACGCCCAGGGCAACGCCATGGCGTCGTTCCTCATCGGCTATCCGCGCAGCCAGAGCATCACGCTCTCGGCGGTGCCCGACCTGCATTTCAATGCGGCCTACTACGGCGTGTACGTCCAGGACGACTGGCGGGTGAGCGACCGGTTCACGCTCAACGTCGGGCTGCGCTATGACTACGAGCGGCCGGTGTCCGAGCAGGACAACCTCGTCATCGACGGCTTCGACTACACCTCGCAGAATCCGCTGGCGACGCAGTGCACCGGATGCGCGGCAGCGGCCGCCCGCCCCGACATCGCCGCCAACCGCCCCGACGGCGGCGCCGGCCTCGCCAATATGAAGGGCGGGGTGGTCTTCGCGAATGGCCCGATCTACAACGGCGACAAGAACAACTTGGGTCCGCGCGTCGGCGCCACCTATCAGATCACCGACAAGATGCTGCTGCGCGGCGGCTACGGCCGGTCGTTCCTGAACGGGCTGTCCGATCGCGGCACGCAGGCCGGCAATACGCGCGCGACGGCCTACAACCCGTCGAACAACAACAACCTGACGCCGGCGTCGAATCTGAGCCAGACGATCGGGCTGCTGTATCCGAACGGGCTGCTTCAGCCGCTCAAGAACTCACAGGGGCTCGCGACCAACAACGGCACCGGGGTCAGCTTCCATATCGACGACCGGCAGATCCAGGAGTTCCATCAGTACTCCCTGGAAACGCAGTACCAGCTGCCCTGGCGCAGCGTCGTCACAATGGGCTACGTCGGGAGCCGCACGACCATGCAGGCGATCACGCAGCAGCTCAACGACCTCACGCCGCAGCAGCTGGCACTCGGCGACACGTTCCTGAACGAGCTCGTGCCGAACCCGTTCGCCGGCCTGTTGCCCGGCAGCAGCTTCAACGGGCAGAGCGGCAACAACGCCACGATTCAGCGGCGGCAGCTGCTGCGGCCGTATCCGCAGTTCGACGGCGTGGCGAAGCAGCTCATTCCCGAGGGGCGGCTGTGGTACCACTCACTGCAGGCCCAGTGGGAAAAGCGGCTGACCCAGGGCGTGTCGATGCTCGTGAGCTACACGTTCTCGCGCAGCTGGGAGGAAACGGATCCGCTCAATGCCGGCGAGGCGCGCTACAAGCAGCGGAGCAACAACGATCGTCCGAACGCCCTTCGGATCAACGGGACCTGGACGATGCCGCGGTTCGAGTCGCATAACGGGTGGGTGCGCCACCTGGCCGGCGGCTGGCAGACCGCAATCGTTGCCAACATCCGGACCGGCGGGGCGGTCGGCATGCCCGGAAGCGTCGACGTCATCGGCGACGTCACCATCGACAATCCGACGAAGGGCCGCTGGTTCAATACGTGCACGATCGGCCTCGACGGATCGCGCAACGCGTGTGCGGATCCGGGGGTGGACGAGCGCGCCGCCGATCCGGGCCGCGCGCCGCTCGACCCGGCGTTCCGCGTCCGCCCGGCGAACGCGCTCGACACGACCGGCGACCGGATGGACTCGGTCCGGGTCAGCAGCCCGCCGATCATCGATATGAACTTCTCGAAGTCGATTCCGTTCTCGAGCCGCGTGCGCTCGCAGATCCGCGTGGACCTCTACAACCTGGCGGGCGCGGTCCAGTGGCCGGGCCCGTCGACCAACATCAACAACTTCACGACGTTCGGGACGGTGGCGAGCACGCAGTCGAACGACCCGCGCTTCGTGATGGTGACGTTCAAGATCCAGTACTGATTCGTGTGGCGGTCGCCGGAACGGGCCCACTCGGGCCCGTCTCCGGCGGCACGCGATCACGAAGGCGTTTCACTACGCAATACACTTCGAGATGCCGGACTCTCTTTGGAAACCCGGCCGTCTGCTCAGTTTTGCTCATGAAAACCGGTTCCATGGGCATTTCCACCCGTTTCTCACCTCGAAAGTTCGGCTGACTCCCGCACTTCTTGACCGGCGTCTAACGCAGGAGTAGTCTCCCCCGCAAACAAACATGACGGCTCGCCGGTCCGACGACCGGCGCACTGCGTCGGGATTTCGTGTTCTTGGGTAGGAGGAACTCATGAACAGTCGTGGGTCGAGAGTGCTTCTCGCGGCCGCACTGCTCGCGTTCGTGTGCAGCGTGGTCACTGACGTCCGTGCACAGGGCCTGACCGGCCAGATCGGCGGCACCGTCATGGACGGCTCCAAAGGCGTCCTGCCCGGCGCAACCGTCACGATCAAGAACGAGGCGACGGCCACGACGTTGACGGCCGTGACCGACGCCAACGGCGCCTTTCTCATCACCAACGTGATTGCCGGACGGTACAGCCTCTACGTCTCGCTCACCGGCTTCAAGATGCACGAGGCCAAGGGCATCGTGGTCACGGCCACCGAGCGACTGTCGTGGCCGCCCATCACGCTGGAAGTCGGCGGGCTGGCTGAAACCGTCACCGTGCAGGCCGAGTCACTCAAGGTGCAGACCCAGAGCGGCGAGCGGTCGGCGGTCATCACGTCGGAGCAGATCGAGGACATCGGTCTGCGCGGCCGCGATTTCATGGGCACGCTGAAGACCCTCCCCGGAGTGGTTGACACGTCCGCGCGCGAGGCGCCGGGCTGGGGCTCGGTCGGCAACATGACGGTCAATGGCCAGGGCTCGTTCAACTTCTCCTACGACGGCGTCACCAATAAGGACACCGGTTCGAACAGCGGCAACTACGCGGCGCCGGGCCTCGATTCGATCGCGGAGGTCAAGCTCCAGGCCTCCAACTTCCAGGCCGAGTACGGCCGCACCTCAGGCGCGACGATCGTCGTCGTCACCAAGAGCGGCAGCTCCAAGTTCCGGGGATCGGCGGCCTACTTTCGGCGCAACGAGGAGTTCAACGCAAATACCTGGGACCGGCGCCGCAGCTGTGACGCGAACCCGGTCGTGAACGGGCAGCCCAACCCGAACTGCCAGAAGGCGCCGTACCGCTACAACAACACGGCGTGGACGATCGGCGGCCCGGTCCTGATTCCGGGCACCTCGTTCAACCACGAGCGCAACAAGCTCTTCTTCTTCTTCTCCCAGGACCTGCTGCCGCGGAAGGATCCGGCCGGTCTGCAGCGGAGCACGATGCCGACGGCGCTCGAACGCCAGGGCGACTTCTCGCAGACGAGGGACAACCAGGGGCGCATCCGGTTCATCCGCGACCCGCGCAAGACCGGGACGTGCGCCGTCAACACGGGCGTCGGCGGGGCGTGCTTCGATGGCAACATCATCCCGTCGGAGATGATCCACCCGATGGGCCGATCCATCCTCAACATGTTTCCGATGCCGAACGCGACCGATCCGTCCGGTACGCGGCAGTACAACTACGAGTATGAGGCTGAGGTCGAACGTCTGCGTGCCGATCAGGTGCTGCGCGTGGACTGGAACATCCGGAACGGCACGACGTTCTACAGCCGCATGCAGTTCGGCCATGAAGTGTGCGGGCGCGGCTTTGTCTCGGGCGGATGCGCGAACCTGTTCGGTCAGAACAACTGGCCGCAGATGCGGAATTCCTACGACATCGATACGTTCAGCATCGTGAACACATTCATCCACTCGATCAACCCGAGCACGGTGCTCGAGGTGACAGCCGGACTGAACTACTCCAAGCAGATCGTCTACCACCTGGACCAGTCCGATCTCGACGCGGTGAACCGCTCGGTGGTGCCGGGGTTCCAGCAGTTCTTCCCGCAGGCCAACCCGCTCAACCTGATGCCGAACATCACCCTGGCCGGCTCGAACGCGCTGCCCAACACGCGGGCAATCGGCGGGTTCGAGAGCCGGTATCCGTTTCACGCGACCAATCCGACGTGGGACTACACGGCGAACCTGACCAAGCTGCTCGGGTCGCACAACATGAAGGCCGGGTTGTTCATCGAGCGGGTCAGCCGGCCGGCGCAGCGGCAGTCGACGTTCAACGGCGCACTCGACTTCGGATCGAACGCCAGCAATCCGCTGGACGTGAACTTCGGCATGGCCAATACGCTGCTCGGCATCGTGAACAGCTACACCGAGTCGACCGCACATCCGTTCGCGGAGGGCCGCTTCAATCAGATCGAGTTCTTCGTGCAGGACAACTGGCGCCTGAACCGGACGTTCACGGTGGACCTCGGGGTCCGGTTCGTGCACGTCGGGCCGACCTATGTGGCGGGTCAGCAGGTCGCCTACTTCGATCCGGCCAAGTACGATCCGGCGAAGGCCCCGCTGCTCTATGAACCGGTCTGCCCTCCGGGCACCGGGCTCGTCTGTTCGGGCAACCAGCGGCTCGCGAAGAACCCGCTGACCGGCGAGTTGCTGAACACCACGTACATCGGCAAGCTCGTGCCGGGCAGCGGCGACTTCGCCAACGGCATGGTGGTCGTCGACGGCACCCCGCCGCAGTTCAAGAACAACGCCTATTATCCGAGCCCGCGGGCCGGGTTCGCGTGGGACGTGACGGGTGACGGCCAGACTTCGATCCGCGGCGGGTTCGGCATGAACATCGATCGCTACAGCGACGACACGATCCTCACGCTCGTCCAGCAGCCGCCGCTCCTTGACACGCTGAGGACGGACTGGACGACGCTGCCGACGCTGTTGAGCTCGACCCTGCTGACGAACCCGCGGGCCGTGAGTGCGTTCACGGACTTCAAGCCGTCCATCGTCTACAACTGGAGCATCGGCATCCAGCGGACGCTGCCGTGGAAGCTCACGGGCGACGTCGCCTACGTCGGCAACACGCCGAGGAACGTCGCGCGCAACATCCCGATCAACGACCTCACGCCCGAACAGCTGACGGATCCGCGCAATCTGGATCCGACCCAGAACCTCACACAGCGCAAGGCCACGGACTACCTGCGGCCCTACTACGGCGTGGGCGGGATCAACGAGCGCCAGTACTTCAGGGACGGCGTGACCTACCAGTCGATCCAGGTGGCGGTGACCCGGCGCATGTCGAACGGGTTTGCCGCGAGCTTCGCCTACACCGGTACACGCAGCCGCGGGTTGCGTGACTGGGACTGGTACCGGTCCGAGGCCGACAACCGGGCGCGCTACACGACGGCGGCGGGCAGCCGGCCGCACAACTTCATCATCGGCTACAACTACGAGATTCCGGGCCTCAGCCAGCACATGAACGACAACGTCATCGTGAAAGGCGTGTTCGACGGCTGGCAGTTGTCTGGGGTGACGTCGATGACCGGCGGGACGCGGGGCGGGTTCAGCTATGGGTTCACGGGCGCCCCGCAGGGCGACCTGACGGGCGGGCTCGGCGACTCACGCGTGATCCTCACGTGCGACCCGAACCTGCCTCGCAGCGAGCGGACGTTCGAACGGCAATTCCGGACTGAATGCGTCCGGCCGCCGGGCCCGCTGACCGATCCGAACGACACGCTCTACCAGGGCAGCGCGCTCGGCGACGAGTGGGTCCAACTGGGGTTCATCAACCACGACATCACGCTGTTCAAGAATTTCGCGTTCGCGCGCAGCCGCACGCTGCGCATCCAGGTCGAGCTGTACAACGCGTTCAATACGACGCAGTACAGCGCCGTCGACACCAGCGCGCAGTTCGACTACGCGACCGGCGTCCAGACCGACGCCAACTTCGGTCGCGTCACGGGCGTCCGGAACAACTCGAATCGCGTGATTCAGTTGGGCGCGCGCTTCACGTTCTAGGAAGCGCCGGAGATCACGGAGATAGCCGGAAGGGCACGGGGAAACCCGTGCCCTTTCGTTTTGTCCTGCGAAACATGACCAGGATCGGGGCGCCCGGAAGTTCCACGGTCTGGAACCGGTTTTTCGCGCCGAATCTGTGACCCTTTGCGATTTGCCCTGTTCTTCCGGGCGAAATGAGTCGGTTTCGTTGACAACGCTTGACGCGTCACAGGCCGAGGGATAGGCTCCGGTCACATTCTTGACGGGATTCCCGGCGTGGCCGGGTGTCTCGGGCGGTAGGGCAGGAGGATTCAGTGAGATCTCTTCGGTCGAACTCGTTTTTCGTGATCACGCTCGTCGCGCTGCTTGCCAGCGTCGCGACGCATGTCCAGGCGCAGACACTGACCGGCCAGATTGGCGGCACGGTGGTTGACGGTCAGAAGGGCGTTATTCCGGGCGCGACGGTATCCGCGCGCAACACCAGCACACAAGTCACTCGCGAGGCGGTGAGCGACGCGAACGGCGCGTTCGTCATCACCAACCTCCTGGCGGGCACCTACGATCTGAAGGTCACGCTGACCGGGTTCAAGACCTACGAGCAGAAGGGCCTCGTCCTGTCGGCGACCGAGCGTCTCTCGCTGCCGGCGATTCCGCTCGAAGTGGGCGGCTTCTCCGAAGCGGTCTCCGTCGAAGCGTCGTCGATCCGCGTGCAGACGCAGAGCGGCGAGCGCTCGGCCAATATCACGGCCGCCCAGATTGAGGACATCGGCCTGCGCGGCCGCGACTTCATGGGCACGCTCAAGACCCTCCCCGGCGTCATCGACACGTCGGCGCGCGACGCGCCGGGCTGGGGCTCGGTCGGCGGCATGACGATCAACGGGCAGGCGTCGTTCAACTTCTCGTACGACGGGATCGTGAGCAAGGACACGGGCTCGAACTCGGGCAACTACGCGGCGCCCGCGCTCGACTCGATCGCGGAAATCAAGGTGCAGGCGTCGAACTTCCAGGCCGAGTACGGCCGCAGCTCGGGCGCGAGCATCACGGTCATCACCAAGAGCGGCAGCCGCGCGTTCCGCGGCAGCCTCGCGTACTACAAGCGCAACGAGAAGTTCA
>Ga0207428_10000630_pt1 | contig 41466 bp, 41 predicted proteins | sample RhiMethybrSRZTD1_FD_187600 | JGI IMG/M metagenome (GOLD analysis project Ga0207428, IMG submission 187600) | Populus rhizosphere microbial communities from Tennessee, USA - Rhizosphere MetaG P. TD hybrid SRZTD1 (SPAdes) (version 3) | ecosystem: Host-associated > Plants > Roots > Rhizosphere >...
GGGTTCGGCGAGGGCAACTTCAAGGCGTTGTTCGTGGCCCTGGAGCGTGAGCAGGCGCTCCGCGGCAACCTGTAGGGCCAGCACCAGGATTCGTTATCGGCACGGCGGCCGGCGCGAAGGGCTCTCTTCTCCGTCCGAGTCCTGCGCTTCCGCACCGGCCAAGGAGGTTCCAGCGACCATGTCCCAGCCAGCCAGTGACCGCGGCGTCACCTACCTGACCCCCGAGGCCTACGAGCGGCTCTCCAGCGAGCTCAACGAGCTGAAGACCGAGGGGCGCGAGCGCATCTCACAGGCCATCGGCACGGCCCGCGAGCACGGCGACATCCGCGAGAACGCGGACTACGACGCGGCCAAGAACGAGCAGGGGATGATGGAGGCCCGCATCCGCCAGCTGGAGGTGCTGCTCAGCTCTGCGGTGGTCGGCGAGGTGGGCGGGACCAGCGGGGTCGCCGGACCGGGCACGGTGGTGGTGCTGGAGATCGCCGGTGAGGAGGAGACCTACTTCCTGGGCAGCCGCGAGGAGGCCATCGACGGCATGGACGTGCTCAGCGTCCAGTCGGCCCTCGGCCAGGCGGTCTCGGGCCGCAAGGTCGGCGACGAGTTCAGCTACGTCACCCCGACCGGCCGCGAGCTGCCGGTGAAGCTGCTCCAGGCCGAGCCCCGCAGCTGACCGGCTCCCCGTGGCCTGCCTGGCCCGCCGGCTCGCCGGGGCGGCCGGGGCCGGCGACGCCGCCGGCCGACGAGCTGGGCCTGGGGCTGGTCGGGGCCGGCCGGTTCGGGGCCGTGCTGCTGGAGGCGGCCGGCGAGCTCCCGGGGCTGCGGCCGGTGGCCGTGGCCGACCGCGACCGGGACCGGGCCGAGACCCTGGCCGCCGCCCACGGCCTGGACAGCTGCGGGCCCGAGCGCCTGCTGGCCGACCCGCGGGTCGCGGTCGTGGCCGTGGCCACCCCACCGGCCGGCCACGCCGGGCTGGCCCTGGCCGCCCTGCGCGGCGGCCGCCACGTGTTCTGCGAGAAGCCCCTGGCCACCTCCCTGGAGGATGCGACCGAGGTGTCGGCCGCCACCGACCGGCCGGGGGCGCCCCGGCTGACCGTCGACCATCTGCTACGCCGCAACCCGCTGTACGCCCTGCTGGGCCGGCTCGGCCAGGCGGTGCTGGGGCCGCCCCGGCGCTTCGCCCTCGAGAACCTGGCCAGCGACGAGCACCTTGGGGCCGACCACTGGTTCTGGGACCGGGAGGTCAGCGGGGGCATCGCGGTCGAGCACGGCGTGCACTTCTTCGACGTCGCCGCCTGGCTGCTCGGCTCCCAGCCCGAGCGGGTCCAGGCCCTGGAGGCGGCCCGGCCCGACGGCCGGGTCGACACCGTCCTGGCCACGGCCCGGCACCCGGGCGGGGCCACCGCCAGCTACGCCCACAGCTTCGCCCGCCCCGAGCGGGCCGAGTCCCAGTGGACCACCCTGGACTGGGGCGAGGTGGCCGGCGGCCGCCTCTACGGCTGGGTCCCGGTCGAGCTGGAGCTGGACATCCGCACCGACGGCGCCGGCCTGGCCGCCGTGCAGGCCCTGACCACCGACCAGCAGGCCGCCCTGGCCGTCCCCGGCTACCGCCCCAGCGGGGCCGAGCGCATCACCCTGGAGCTGGCCAGCCGCGGCCGGCCCGGCCGCTGGGACCTCCACCTGCGCGCCACCCTCGGCGGCCAGGCGGCCAAGCCCCGCGTCTACCGCGAGAGCGTCCGCGCCGGCCTGGCCGACCTCCTCGCCGCCATCACCACCGGCACCGCCCCCACCGTCACCCCTGCCGACGCCTGGACCAGCCTGGCCACCGCCCTGGCCACCGGGCAGTCGGCCGCCACCGGCACCGCCATCCGCCCGGCCACGCTCCCGCCGTAGCGTCCAGTCGCTGGCAGACCCGGGTGCGGCTGTGGATGACCGGGGTGTGGACGACCCGCGCAGCCCGTCATCCGGTGGGCTACGCTCCCCCGCCGGGGGACCTGACAGCGGCGGGTCGGGTTGCCGCTTGCCCTGGCATGGGCCGCCTGGCGCCGGGAGCTCCCGGTCGTGACGCCCTGACCGCGTCTACGGGCGGATGTTCTGGTTGCGGCGGAAGACGTTGGCCGGGTCCCAGGTGCGCTTGAGGGCGACCAGGCGGTCGTACTTGGCCGGGCCGTAGGCGGAGCGGACGGCGTCCTGGTCGAGCTGGCCCAGGTCGTTGACGTAGTTGACCGAGGTGGCGAAGGGGCGCAGGGCGGCCATGGCGTCACGGCCCCAGGCGACCCGGGCGGGGTCCTCGGCCGGGTCCTCCCAGACGGCCTCGGTGATCAGCCACAGGGCGGCCGAGCGGCCGCTGAAGGCGGTGGCGTCCTCGGGGACCCGGCCGAAGACGCCGCCCAGCGACAGCAGCCCGACCCCGCAGTCGGGGCCGGGGGCGGCCGCCAGCAGCGCCCCGATCTGGTCCACCGCATCGGCGGCCAGGGCCTCCAGCAGCAGGCCCTTCCAGTAGTAGCGCCTGCCCCAGCGGTAGTGGTCGTCGCTCTCGGCCTGGAGGTCCAGGTACCGGCGGGGGGCGAAGGTGTCCAGGGCCGGCCCCAGGGCGCGCAGCGGCGCCAGGTCGCGGTCGGCGCCGGGCGGGGGCCCGGCGTGGGTGGCGTTGACCACCACCACCGGGCGGCCGGCCACCGCCGGCGGGAACGGCGGGCCGGGTGGGGCCACGAACCAGCCCATCCCGGCCGTGACCTCGTCGGGGGCGGCGGCCATGGCGGCGGTGAAGGCGGCCGCGACCTCGCGGGCCCGCTCGATCGGGTAGACGGCGATGCCGGCCAGCACCTCGGGGCCCACCGGGTGCAGGGCCAGCTCGAAGGAGGTGGCGATCCCGAAGTTGGGGCCGGCCCCGCGCAGGCCCCAGAACAGCTCGGGCTCGGTGCCGACGTCGGCCCGCTCCCGGCCGCCCTCGGCCGTGACCAGCTCGACCCCGAGCAGGTTGTCGAGGGTCAGCCCGTGCCGGCGGGTCAGCCGCCCGACCCCGCCGCCCAGGGTCAGGCCGCCGACGCCGGTGTGGGAGACGTGCCCGGTCGGGCAGGCCAGCCCGAACGCCTGGGCCCGCCGGTCGAGCTCCCCGAGCAGGGCGCCCCCGGCGGCGGTGGCCACACGGCCCCCGGGGTCGACCCGGACCTCGGCCATGGGCGACAGGTCGACCACGATGCCGCCGTCGCAGGTCGAGAACCCGGGGTAGCTGTGGCCGCCGCCGCGGACGGCGACCAGCAGGTCCTGCTCCCGGGCGAAGCGGACGGCCGCGACCACGTCCTCGACGCCGGCGCAGCGGGCCACCAGCGCCGGGTGGCCGTCGGCGGTGGCGTTCCAGACCGCCCGGGCCCGGTCGTAGCCCGGGTCGCCGGGGAGCACCACCCGGCCCCAGAGCCGTTCGCGGAAGGCGGCGAGCGCCCGGCGGCTCGGCATGGGGCCACGGTACCGGTCGGCGGCTGGCCACGCTGAATTCGCCCGGGGCGACCGGGACCGGGGGTGACGGCGGCGGCTCGGCCTCAGTGACGGCCGGCCAGGGTGGCGTCGACGGCGGCCGCCCCCTGGTCCACGCTGCCCTCCAGCAGCCCGCCGGGCAGGCGGGCGGCCAGGTCGGGGGCGTTGGCCACGGCCGGACCGGCCCACCAGCTGGCCCGGGAGTGACGGGACCAGCGGCGGCTGTCCCGCATCCACTCCAGCGACCGCTCGAGCGACTCGGGCATGGTCAGGCTGACCACCACCCCGGCCGGGTCGAGGGCGGCCGCGGCCCGCTCCATCGCCGGGCCGGGCACGCGGGCGCCCAGGTAGACGACCCGGTGCCCGCGGGCGCGCAGCAGGACCATCAGCAGCATGGCCCCCAGCTCGTGCTGCTCGTCCGGGCCGCAGCCGACCAGCACGGGACGGCCGATGGCCGGCGGCAGCCCGTCGAGCAGGCGCAGGGTCTGGCGGCGCAGGAAGTTGGAGGCGAAGTGCTCGACCTCCACCAGCGGGCCGTCCCGGCCGGGGCCGTGGGCGCTGGCCGCGACGATGGCCGCCGGGACCAGGCCGCAGGCCACGCCCTCGACGCCGAGCAGCGCCTCGGCGGTGGCGAAGGCGCGCTCGGCCTCGGCCTCGTCGTAGGCGCGGAGGGCGTCGACCAGCCGGGCCAGCAGCCGCCCCGGGTCGTGGTCCTCGACGTCCGGGGCCGAGCTGAGCAGGCCGGCGGCCTGCGACGGCGACATGCCCTCGACCCGGCGCCGGTCGAGGAACCGGATCACGGCCATGTCCTGGTCGGAGTAGAGGCGCTGGCCGGAAGGCGTGCGCGACGGCCGAGGCCAGCCGTAGCGCCGCTCCCACGACCGCAGGGTGCTGGCCGGGATGCGGGTCATCCGCTCGACGGCGGCGACCCGGTACCGGGGTACCTGGTCGTCGGCCTGCGCCGGCGCCTCCTGGCTCTCAGCCGCCATGGGTTCCTTCCGCCAACCCGAGCAGCACGCCATCGAGGATGTCGGTCTCGCTGGCGACCACCTGCTCAATCTGGAACGTCGAAATGAGCAAGTCAAACAGGAGCGCGCCGGCCGCGATCACGTCCTCGCGGCCCTTGGCCATCACCGGCAGGGCCGCCCGCTCGGCCACGGTCATCGCGGCCAGCTTCCCGGCGGTGGCGGCGATCCCGGCGGCGTCCACCGTCGCCCGGTGGATGCGCCGGGGGTCGTAGGCCTCCAGCCCGAGCGCGATCGCGGCGACGGTGGTGACCGTGCCCGCGACCCCGACGACCCGCTCCGCGGCCCTCGGGTCGAGCACCTCACCGACCCGGTCCAGGTGGGCGGCCGCGTCCGCCCGGAGGGCGGCCACCTCGGCGGCGGTCGGCGGGTCGGTGTGCAGGTGGCGCTCGAACAGCCGCACACAGCCGATGTCCAGCGACACCATGGCCCGGCTGGCGGTGCCGTCGCCGTAGATCAGCTCGGTCGACCCACCCCCGATGTCGATCACCAGCGTCGGCCGGTCACCAACGAGCCCGGCGGTGGCGCCCCGGTAGGCCGCGGCCGCCTCGGCCCGGCCGCTCAGGACCTCGGCCTCCACGCCGAGCAGGTCACGGACGCCGTCGAGGAACACCTGGCGGTCGGCCGCGTCCCGGGTCGCGCTGGTCGCCACCAGCCGCCGCCGCTCCACCCCGAGCCGCCGGCAGACCCCGGCATACCCGGCCAGCACCTCCAGGGTCCGGTCCAGCGCCGCCGGGTCGAAGCGCCCGTTGCGGTCGACCCCCTTGCCCAGCCGGGTGATGACCATCTCCCGGGCGTGCTCGGCCACGATGACGCCGTCGTCCACGTCCCCCACCAGCAGCCGGGTGGAGTTGGTACCGACATCGAGCGCCGCCAGCCGCACGCCGCTCAGGCCCCACCGCTCCGGGTCCCAGAACCATGGGCCTTCGGGCCATGGGCCTCCGGGCCGCGGGCCTCCGGACCCTGGGCCTCCGGGCCGTGGGTATGGGCCTCTGGCTTCTGGACCTCCGGACCGCTGGCCCCGGGGCTGTGGACAGCCGGGAGCACCCCATCCGGCGTTGGGCTACGCTCCCCCACCGGGGGACCCGGCCCCGGACCGGTTGGGTCGAGGGCGCCCACGGCGCCGGGTGGGTGCCCACCGGGCCCGTGGTCGCTGGGCGCGTGGTCGCTGGGCCCGTGGTCGGCGGATGGGTGCTGGGCGTGGGCGTGCCGGCGGGCTGCCGCTGAGGCTTCCGGGGGTGGTTCGGCGCCGACGCAGGGGCCGGGGCAGTCGATCGGGTCGATGGCGTGGCTGACGATCCGGCCGACGGGGTCGGCGCCGGTGGCGGCCTGGTGGGCGTAGAGGGCGTGGAGGCACTTCACCCGGCCTGGGAGGCCGCCGACGCCGGGGGCGCCGGGGAGGGGGGCCATGGCGTCGCGCTGGGCCAGGTAGCTGGTGTGGGCGGCGGCGTGGGCAGCGGCCAGGTCGGGCTCGGCGGCGACCCGCTCGCTGAGGATGGCGTTCCAGCCGGCCGCCTCCAGCCGGCCCACGGCCACCCTGGCCGCCGGGCAGGCCAGCCAGTACAGGGTCGGGAACGGGGTGCCGTCGGGCAGCAGGGGCGCGGTCCGGACCACCGCCGGCAGGCCGTAGCGGCAGCGGGCGGCCACGGCCACCGACCCGCGCACGTCCCGGCCGATCTGGGCCTCGATCAGCCGCCGGTCGGCCGCCCCGGCCTCGGGCAGCCCGCCCGCCCACCCGGGCTCGTCCCGCGGGTCAGCCGGAGGGGTCCGGCCGGAGGGGTCCGGGGAACCCCGAAGGGGTGCCCCGGTGGACCGGGAGATCTTCCCGAAGGGGTTCCCCGGTGGACCGGGAGGGGTCCCGGGTTGCCAGGGGAGGTGGAGGGGATCGGGCAGGGCGGTGGGGTCGGGCCGGGTGGGGGACCGGGGTGGGGTGCGGGGCACGAACTACCCGCGCCGGCCCTCGCGCTGGCGCTTGACGTCGACCAGCCGTTCCTCGCTGGAGCGCATGAACCGCTTGAGCTTCTGCTCGAACTCGGGGTCCTTGGCGGCGCGGCGGGGGCGGCTCGCCTCGGGCTGCCAGTCGGAGGCGGCCTGCTTGATCGACAGGTCGATCTTGCCGTCCTCCTTGACTCCGACGACCTTGACCGTGACGGTGTCGTCGATGCGGAGGTGCTCCTCGACCGAGCGGACGTAGTTGCGGTCGATCTCGGAGATGTGGACGAGACCCGTCTCGCCCGACTCAAGCTTGATGAAGGCTCCGTAGGGTGCGATCCGAACGACGGTGCCCGGGACAATCGCCCCGATCTCGGCACTCATGCTGGCGACCAGCGCTCCTTTCAGATGAAGAACCGGGCCGACGTCTGCCCGGCCCGCTTCCCATCGTAGGGATGGCCCTCCGGGAGCGTCAACAATTTCACGAGCGGCCTGGTTGGACCGGCTCGTCCGGCTTCAGCGAACAATGGCCCAGCCGGCGAGGGGCGCGGTCCCCGAGCCGGCACGGGCCAGGGTCAACCGAGCCAGCTCGTCAGGCGCTGCCAGGCGCGCCTGTACCAGGGCGGGTCGGAGTCGGCGGCCGACGCCTGAGGGCTGTTGCTCGCCGGCGGGGTCCCGGTGACCACCCAGGCCTCCTCGCCCGGAGCCACCAGCTGGTAGTCCCGCTTGGCCAGCTGCTGCACGTAGGCCGGGTCCTGGAGGCGCTTGCGCTCGACCTCGAGGCGGGCGTTCTCGGCCGCCAGGGCCCGCTGCTTGGCCTCGAGCCGCTCGATGCGGTGCTGCTGGGACACGTACTGGCGCAGGGGGTACACCGCGGTCGCGGCCAGCGCGAACATGACCAGCAGGAGCACCGCGCCCCGGGGGGTGAGCCCCAGCGGCGGTCGTGGCTCCCCGTCGGCCGGCCGGAGCCGGCCGGGCCCGCCGGCCGTCGCCGGACGGGCCTGGCTCATGACCCGCTCGAGGGGTAGGTGCGCGAGAAGGCCTGGCGGCCCGGGTAGCGGGCGACGTCGCCGAGCTGCTCCTCGATGCGCAGGAGCTGGTTGTACTTGGCCACCCGGTCGGTGCGGCAGGGGGCGCCGGTCTTGATCTGGCCGGAGCCGACGGCCACGGCGATGTCGGCGATGCTGGTGTCCTCGGTCTCGCCCGAGCGGTGGCTGACCACCGTGGAGTAGTTGCTCCGGTGGGCCAGGTCGACGGCGTCGAAGGTCTCGGTGAGGGTGCCGATCTGGTTGACCTTGATGAGGACGGCGTTGGCGGCGCCCTCGTCGAGGCCGCGCTGGATGCGCTCGACGTTGGTCACGAACAGGTCGTCGCCGACCAGCTGGAGCTTGTCGTCGAGAGCCTCGGTGAGGGCGGTCCAGCCGGCCCAGTCGTCCTCGGCCAGGCCGTCCTCGACCGAGACGATCGGGTAGCGGTCGGCCAGGGTCCGCCACAGCTCGACCATGCCGTCGGAGTCGAGGCTGCGGCCGTCGCCGGCGAGCTCGTAGCGGCCCTCCCGGTACAGCTCGGTGCAGGCCGGGTCCATGGCCAGGGCGACCTCGGCCCCGGGGTCGAAGCCGGCCTTGCCGATCGCCTCCACCAGCAGCTCCAGGGCGGCCTCGTTGCCGGGCAGGTCGGGGGCGAAGCCGCCCTCGTCGCCGATCCCGGTGCCGATGCCGCGCTCCTTCAGCACGGCCTTGAGGGCCTGATAGACCTCGGCGCCCATGCGCAGCCCCTCGGCGAACGACGGGGCCCCCACGGGCACGACCATGAACTCCTGGAAGTCGACGTCGTTGTCGGCGTGGGCACCGCCGTTGAGCACGTTCATCATCGGCACCGGGAGCACGTAGGCGCTGATGCCGCCCAGGGAGCGGTACAGGGGCAGGCCCAGGGAGTCGGCGGCCGCCCGGGCCACCGCCATGGAGACGCCCAGGGTGGCGTTGGCGCCGAGCTTGGACTTGTTGTCGGTGCCGTCGGTGGCGAGCAGGACCGCGTCGACGGCCCGCTGGTCGTAGGCGTCGGGGGCCTCGTCGAGCAGCGCCTTGGCCAGGGTCTCGTTGACGTTGCGGACGGCGTTGCGGACCCCCTTGCCGCCGTAGCGGTCGCCGCCGTCGCGCAGCTCGACCGCCTCGAACTGGCCGGTGGAGGCGCCAGAGGGGACGATCGCCCGGCCGAAGCCGCCGTCGTCGAGGTGGACGTCGCACTCGAGGGTCGGGTTGCCCCGGGAATCCAGGACCTCCCTGGCGACGACAAGTTCGATGGTGGCCATGGGGAAGCCTTCCTGCGTGGCGAGCGGACGGCGGCGTCGGCGAGCATATCATCGCCGCCAATTCCCACCAGGGAGGCTCCGCGGGAATTGGGCGTCCGGCTCGCCGCGGGCCGACGGGGCGGATTACCGTTACGCGAACGCCAGAGTCGGCGAGGCAGGAGGAGGCGACCATGACCCGTCCGGCCCCGCGCCACCGCACGGTCACCCGGTGGCGCGCGCTGGCCCTGCTGGCCGCGGCCATCCTGCTCGCCGGCTGCGAGCTGGCCACGGGCACGGTGCGGACCGCCACCCAGCTCCAGGACGCCGGCATCAGCAACCCGAACCTCCGCTACAACGCCGGCGTGGCCACCCTCGGGTACGACGCCGACCCGAACCCGCTGGAGGCCAGGGCGGAACAGGACCGGGCCGCCGCCATCATCTGGAGGAACCTGCCGTTCCGGATCGACCGGATCACCGTGATCGCCGACGGCGGCGCGTTCCCGAGCCGGCGCGACTACCCAAGGGCGCTGCTGGAGCAGCAGCTCGGGCCGCGTCCGGCCGGCCTGGACCGCTCGGTGACCGACATCGCCCGCCGGGCCACCCTGATCGCCCTGGCTGTCGCGCTGGTGCTGATGGTGCTGATCGTGGTCGTCATCCTCCTGGTGCTGCGGGCGGTCCGGGGCCGTCCCACCCCCCAGCCCGCCGGCGCCTGGGCCCAGGGCGGCGCCCCCCAGCCATGGGGCCCGCCGCCGCCCGGGCAGCCGTGGGGCCAGCCGCCACCGCCGCCGGGCCAGCCGTGGGGCCAGCCGCCCCGGCAACCGGCGCCGCCGCCAGCGCCCGGCGACACCCAGCGGCTGGAGCCCGGACCGGCACCGCCCCCGCCGCCCCAGGAGGAGCGGGGACCGACCCCGCCCAACTGAGCGTCCGGGGCTCAGCGCTCGGGGGCCGCCGGCACCTGGGGCGCCATCGGCGCCGGCGGATCGGCCTCGGCCTCGGCCGGAGCGGCCTCGGTCGGGGCCGCGGCCAGGAACTGGGCGCGGAAGCGGCGGGCCGTGCGGCGCAGGGCGGCCTCCGGCTCGACCCCGTTGGCCCGGGCCAGGGCGACCACCTCGAACAGCAGCGCCCCCACGGCGTCCTCCAGCCGCTCGGCGTCGGCGGCCCCGGCCAGCTCGTCCAGCCGTTCGCGGACCCCGGCCGCCGATCCCGCCTCGGCGGGCAGGCCGCCCGGGGCGCGCTTCTGGAGCTTGGCCGCCAGCTGGAGCGCCGGCAGGGCCGAGGGGATCCCGGCCAGGGGGTCGGTGCGGCCCTCCTCCTCGCGCTTGATCGCCTCCCAGTTGCGGACGACCTCGCCGGCCGAGGCGACCCGGAGGTCGCCGAAGACGTGCGGGTGGCGCCGGACCAGCTTCTCGGTGATCGCCCTGGCCACCCCGTCGACGTCGAAGTCGCCGGCGTCCTCGGCCAGCTGGGCGTGGAAGACGACTTGCAGCAGGAGGTCGCCCAATTCTTCGCGCAGGTGCTCGGGGTCGCCCTCCTCGATCGCGTCGAGCACCTCGTAGGCCTCCTCGACCAGGTGCCTGGCCAGGGAGGCGTGGGTCTGCTCGCGGTCCCAGGGGCAGCCGTCCGGGCCCCGCAGGCGGGTCTCGGTCGCCACCAGGTCGAGCAGGGCCGCCCCCTTGGGCTCACCGACCGGGTAGACGGCCTCGACCTCGATGTGGCTGCGGGCGGCCCGGTCGGCGACCAGCTGCACCAGCGGCCCGTCGTTGACCGGCGGCAGCAGCAGCGTGGCCGACCCGTCCCGCCGGGCATGGTCGAGCAGGGCGTCGGCCTGCCGCCTGGCCAGGGCCACCCCCTCCATGTCGAGGCCCTGGCCGACCAGCAGCAGGTCGCGCCCGGCCGGGCCGGTGTCGGCGGCCGGGGCCAGCACCTCCCAGGGGACCTCGGCCACCTCGAGGGCCGGCAGCGACGGGTGCTCGGCATCGAGCAGCCACACCGGCCGGGCGGCGTCCAGGGCCCGCCAGGTCTGGGGCGGGAACAGCAGCGGGAGCCGCGGGCTGGAGGCGACCAGCACCACCCGGGTCACGGGGACCCCTCCGGCCGGGTCATGGACGGCTAGGGCTGGGTCGGCGTCGGGCCGCCGGCCCCGGCGGTGGTGGTGGCGGTGCCGGGTGCGGTCTCGCGGTCGACGATCTTGCCGGTCTCGGCGTCCCAGCGCCCGAACCGGGGGTTGACGGTGACGTCGGCCTGCTTGACCTGCTCGTCGAACCAGCGCTGCACGGCCTGCTGGCGGCGTTCCTTGACGGCCGGCTCGAGCTTGGCGCGCAGGTCGTTGTTGAGCGCGGGCAGGCGCACGCCCACGACCTGGAGGACGTGGAAGCCGAACTGGGTCTTGACCGGCTGGGAGATCGGCGAGGAGCAGGAGCCGCTGGTCTCGCCCTTGCAGTTGCCCTGGCCGGCGAGGGCGTACTCGGCCGTCTCGAACTCCTTGACGGTCGCCCCCTTGGCGATGAAGCCGAGGTCGCCGGCCTTGTCCTTGCTCTGGGTGTCGATCGAGCGCCGCTTGGCCACCCCGCTCCAGTCGCCAGAGGCGGCCAGCTCCTGGCGGACCCGCTCGGCGGTCGCCTTGTCCTTGACCAGCACGTGGCGGACGTGGACCTCCAGGAAGTCGTTCTTGCGCTTGTCGAGGGTGGCCCGCAGCTGGGTGTCGGGCGAGTACGGGACCAGCTTGACCGCGATCAGGTCGACCGCCAGCTGGACCCGCTGCTGGTCGCGCAGGACCTGCTCGGAGAGCTGCCGGGTCTGGAGCAGCTCCTCGTAGTTCTGGCCCTGGGCCGCCACCTGCTGCTTGAGCTGCTCCATGCGGGCGTCGACGTCGGACTCCTGGATGGTGATGCCGGCCTTCTTCACCCCGTCGAGCACCAGCTGGAACTGGATCAGGCCCTCCAGCGCCTGCCGGGTCGCCCCCTCGATGTCCTGGGAGGCCTGCTGGCCCTGTTGCTGCTGCTGGGCCTGCTGCTGGCCGAGCTGGGCCTTGGTCATCTCGGTGAGGCGGTCGGTCGGGATGCCGACGCCGTTGACCGTCGCGGCGTCCTGGTTGCGGACGCCGACGCCCGAGCAGCCGGCGGCGAGGACGGCGATACACAGGACGGGGAGCAGACGGCGCACGGACGACCTCACGTTCACGACTCGACGACAATGCACAAGCATACCGGCGGGTGCCGCCTTGAGGGTGCGAGAATGCCGCGATGAGCTACCAACCGGCCGACGGCCGCTACGACACCATGCAATACCGCCGGGTCGGGCGCAGCGGGCTCGAGCTGCCCGCCATCTCCCTCGGGCTGTGGCAGAACTTCGGCGGCGACCGGCCGCTGGAGACCCAGCGGGCGATCGTGCGCCGCGCCTTCGACCTCGGCATCACCCACTTCGACCTGGCCAACAACTACGGTCCGCCCTACGGCTCGGCCGAGGAGAACTTCGGCCGCATCCTCGCCACCGACCTGCGCGGCTACCGCGACGAGCTGGTCATCTCGACCAAGGCCGGCTACGACATGTGGCCCGGCCCCTACGGCGACCGCGGCTCCCGCAAGTACCTCATCGCCAGCCTCGACCAGAGCCTGTCGCGCATGGGCCTGCCCTATGTCGACATCTTCTACTCCCACCGGGTCGACCCGGACACGCCGCTCGAGGAGACGATGGGGGCGCTGGACACGGCCGTTCGCCAGGGCAAGGCCCTGTACGCCGGCATCTCCTCCTACTCCCCGGAGCGGACCCGGCAGGCGGCCGAGATCCTGCGCGGCCTGGGCACGCCGCTGCTGATCCACCAGCCGTCGTACTCGATGCTCAACCGCTGGATCGAGGAGGACGGCCTGCTGGAGGTGCTCGGCGAGGAGGGGGTCGGCTGCATCGTGTTCTCGCCCCTGGCCCAGGGGCTGCTCACCGACCGCTACCTGGACGGCATCCCCCCGGGGTCGCGGGCCAGCAAGCCCGGCACCATCGAGGAGGGCCAGCTCAACGAGGCCACCCTGGCCAAGGTCCGGGCCCTGGACGAGCTGGCCGGCCGGCGCGGCCAGAGCCTGGCCCAGATGGCCGTCGCCTGGACCCTGCGCGACCCGCGGGTCACCTCGGCCCTGCTCGGCGCCTCCAGCGTGGCCCAGCTCGAGGCCAACGTGGCCGCCCTGGACAACCTCGACTTCACCAGCGACGAGCTGGCCGAGGTCGACCGCCACGCCACCGACGCCGGCATCAACCTCTGGGAGGGGTCCAGCCGGGCCTAGCCTAGCCGGCCGCCTCCAGGGCGGCCGAGACCACGGCCGTGGCCTCCTCCAGGATCCGCTCCAGGTGCTCGGTGCCGAGGAAGCTCTCGGCGTAGACCTTGTAGACGTCCTCGGTGCCCGAGGGGCGGGCCGCGAACCAGCCGTGCTCGGTGGCCACCTTGACGCCGCCCAGGGCGGCGCCGTTGGACGGGGCCGCGGTGAGCACGTCGGTGATCGGCTCGCCGGCCAGCTCCGAGGCCTGTACGTCGCCGGCGGACAGCCGCTTGAGCACGGCCTTCTGCTCGGGAGTGGCCGGGGCGTCGACCCGCCGGTAGGCGGGGTCGCCGAAGCGGGCGGTGAGCTCGCGGTACTGGGCGCCCGGGTCGGCGCCGCGGCGGGCGGTCATCTCGGCGGCCAGCAGGCAGCAGACGATGCCGTCCTTGTCGGTGGTCCAGACGGTCCCGTCGCGGCGCAGGAACGAGGCGCCGGCGCTCTCCTCGCCGCCGAAGCCGAGCGAGCCGTCCAGCAGCCCGTCCACGAACCACTTGAACCCGACCGGGACCTCGTCCAGCCGCCGGCCCAGGTCGGCCGTGACCCGGTCGATCATGGAGCTGGACACCATCGTCTTGCCGACCCCGGTCCCGCTGCCCCACTCGCGCCCGCCGCCGAACAGGTAGGCGACCATGGCGGCCAGGTAGTGGTTGGGGTTGAGCAGGCCGGCCCCGCCGGTGACGATGCCGTGCCGGTCGGCGTCGGCGTCGTTGGCGAAGGCCACGTCGAAACGGTCGCGCAGGTCGATCAGCCCGGCCATGGCGTACTGGGATGAGGGGTCCATGCGGATCTTGCCGTCCCAGTCGACGTGCATGAACCCGAAGGTGGGGTCGATGGCCTGGTTGACCACCTCCAGGTCCAGGCGGTAGCGCTCGGCAATGGCCGACCAGTAGTCGACCGCCGCCCCGCCGAGGGGGTCGACGCCGAGGCGCAGCCCGGCCCCTCGGACCGCCTCCAGGTCGACGATGGCCACCAGGTCGTCCACGTAGGCGGCCACGTAGTCGTAGCGCTCGACCCCGTCGCCGTCGGCCGGGACCCGCCGGACGCCGTCCAACCCGGCCCGCAGCAGCCGGTTGGCCTCGTCCTGGACCCAGCCGGTGATGTCGGTGTCGGCCGGGCCGCCGTTGGGCGGGTTGTACTTGAAGCCGCCGTCCTCGGGCGGGTTGTGGGAGGGGGTGACGACGATGCCGTCGGCCAGGTGGTCGCGCCGGTCCCGGTTCCAGGTGAGGATGGCGTGGGAGAGGGCCGGGGTCGGGGTCGGCCGGTCGGCCGAGTCGACCCGCACGTCCACGCCGTTGGCGGCCAGCACCTCCAGGGCGGTCCGCTGGGCCGGCTCGGACAGGGCGTGGGTGTCGCGGCCCAGGAACAGCGGCCCGTCGATCCCCTGCTGGCTGCGGTAGCGGCAGATGGCCTCGGTGGTGGCCAGGATGTGGGCCTCGTTGAACGACCCCTTCAGGGCCGACCCCCGATGCCCCGAGGTCCCGAACGCCACCTGCTGGGAGGCCTCGCCCGGGTCCGGCCGCTCCTCGTAGTACGCCTTGACCAGCTTGTCCACGTCGACCAGCGTCGAAGGGTCGGCCGGCCGCCCGGCCTGCTCGTTCACCGTCATCCCGCTCACCCCGCTCCGGAAGGGTCCCGGGAGTACGGTACCCGGCGAGCGGCGTTCCTAAGAAGCGGCCCGGCGCTGTTCCGGGCGGTCGCTGTCGGGCAGGGTGGGGGCATCGGGGGCGCCGAGGACCCCGGTGAGCAGCTCGCACAGCCAGGTGGGCAGGCTGGTGCCCTCGGAGGGCAGGGGCACCAGGAGGGTGCGCTCGGGCTGCTTCCAGATCGCCCCCGGGTAGAGGCGGTCCAGGCGGACCTGCTTGGACTCGGGGAGGTCGTCGACCGGGAACAGCCGCGCCCTGCCCCCGAAGCAGACGACCTCGGTGAGGCCGACCGCGGTCGCCTGGGCCCGGACCCCGGCCAGCTGGAGGAGGTTCCGCACCGGGGCCGGGGGCGGGCCGTAGCGGTCGGCCAGCTCGGCGGCCAGCGCCTCGACCTCCTCGACCACCCGGGCCCCACCCAGGCGCCGGTAGGCCTCCAGGCGCAGGCGCTCCCTGGGCACGTAGGCCGCGGGCAGGTGGGCGTCCACCGGGACCTCCAGCTTCAGCTCCCTGGGGGCCTCGACGGGGCGGCCGCGCAGCTCGGCCACGGCCTCGGCCAGCAGCTGCATGTACATGTCGTAGCCGACCAGGGCGACGTGCCCGGACTGGTCGGCCCCGAGCAGGTTGCCGGCGCCGCGGATCTCCAGGTCCTTCATGGCGATGGCCATGCCCGACCCGAGGTCCTGGTGGGTGGCCACGGTGGCCAGGCGCTGGTGGGAGGTCTCGGTGATGGAGCGCTCGGGCGGGTAGAACAGGTAGGCGTAGGCCCGCTCCCGGGAGCGCCCGACCCGGCCCCGCAGCTGGTAGAGCTGGGCCAGGCCGAGGGTGTCGGCCCGGTCGACGATCAGGGTGTTGGCGTTGGGGATGTCGATGCCCGACTCGATGATCGTCGTACAAACGAGCACATCGAATTCCTTGTCCCAAAACTGGATCATGATTCGCTCCAGCTGGTCCTCGTGCATCTGGCCGTGGGCGACGGCCACCCGGGCCTCGGGGATGGCCTGGCGGACCTGGTAGGCGACCCGGTCGATCGAGTCGACCCGGTTGTGGACGAAGAACGTCTGGCCCTCGCGGAGCATCTCGCGGCGGATGGCGTTGACCACCGTGCCCTGGTCGTAGGGGCCGACGAAGGTCAGCACCGGGTGGCGCTCCTCGGGTGGTGTCTCCATCACCGACAGGTCGCGGATGCCGGAGATGGCCATCTCCATGGTCCGGGGGATCGGGGTGGCGGTGAGGGTGAGCACGTCGACCTCGGTCCGGAGCTGCTTGAGGTGCTCCTTGTGGCCGACGCCGAAGCGGTGCTCCTCGTCGACCACGACCAGGCCCAGCTCGGACCACTTGGCGTCGGCCGACAGCAGCCGGTGGGTGCCGATGACCACGTCGATGGTGCCGTTGGCCATGCCGGCGACGACCTCGTCCTGCTCCTGGTGCGACTGGAAGCGCGACAGCATCGCCACCTTGACCGGGAAGGGGGCGAACCGCTCCGAGAAGACGGCCATGTGCTGCTGGGCCAGCAGGGTGGTGGGGACCAGCACGCCGACCTGCTTGCCGTCCATGACCGCCTTGAAGGCGGCCCGGACCGCGACCTCGGTCTTGCCGTAGCCGACGTCGCCGCACAGCAGCCGGTCCATCGGCACCGGCGCCTCCATGTCGGCCTTGATCTCCTCGATGGCGGTGAGCTGGTCGGGGGTCTCGGTGAACGGGAAGGCGTCCTCCAGCTCGCGCTGCCAGGGGGTGTCGGGGCCGAAGGCGTGGCCCGGCGAGGCCATCCGGGCCGAGTACAGCCGGACCAGCTCGGCCGCCATCTCGCGGACCTTGCGGCGCACCCTGGCCTTCTGGCGGTCCCACTCGCGGCTGCCCAGGCGGGACAGCTTGGGGTGCTCGCCGCCCACATAGCGGCTGATCAGCTCGACCTGCTCGCTGGGCAGGTACAGCTTGTCGCCCTGGTCGTAGGCCAGCACCAGGTAGTCGCGCTCGGCCCCGCCGACGCTGCGGTGCTCCATCCCGACGTAGCGGCCGATGCCGTGGACGGCGTGGACCACGATGTCGCCCGGCTGGAGCTCCTCCAGGGCGAGCTGGCCGCCGGCATGCCTGGCCCGGCGGCGGCTGGAGGGCATGCGGGCCTGCTCGCGGGTCTGGCGCCTGGTCCCGTACAGGTCGCCCTCGGCGACCAGGGCCAGCCTGAGCGACGGCAGGCGGAAGCCGGTGAGCAGCGATGCGGTCCCGACCAGGACCCCCGGCGCCGGCTCGGCCGGGAACTCGGTGGCCAGGTCGGGCACGGTCAGGCCCTCCTCGCGCAGGACCTCGACCAGGCGCTGGGCCGGGCCGGCGCCCTCGGTGCAGTACAGCACCGTCGAGCCGGCGGCGACCAGGTCGCGGGCGTCGGCGGCGATGCGGGTGACGTTGGCCCGGTAGGGCTCGATGGCGTGGGCGTCGATGCGGACCGCAGCGGCCTGCCCGGAGTCGAACGGCCCCAGCCGCAGCAGGGCCCGGCCGGCGTCCTCCAGCACCCGCTCCAGGGGCCGGTAGGCGACGCCCTCGACCGGGGCGGTGGCGCCCTCGGCGGCGCTGGCCCACGACGCCTGGCTGGCCTCGTCGGCCTGGCGGCGGACCTCCTCGGCCCGGTCGAGGGTGCGCTTGGGGTCGAGCAGGACCAGCAGGGCGTCGTCGGGGAGGTAGGCCGGCAGCGGCTGGAGGTCGTCGAACAGCAGCGGCAGCAGCGACTCGACCCCTTCGACGTCCAGGCCCTCGGCGACCTGGGCGAGCAGGTCGCCGGCGACCGGCACCTCGGCGGCGAGCTGGCGGGCCCGGCCGCGCTCGGCCTCGCCCAGGCGGACCTCGCGGCACGGCCAGGCCTCGACCTCGGGCAGCTCGGTCAGGGACCGCTGGCTGGACACGGCGAAGGCGCGGATGCTCTCGACCTCGTCGCCCCAGAGCTCGACCCGGACCGGATGGTCCTCGCCCGGCGGGAAGAAGTCGACCAGGCCGCCGCGGACGGCCACCTCGCCCCGGCGCTCGACCATGTCGGTGCGCCGGTAGCCGGAGGCGATCAGCCGCTCCAGCAGCTCCTCGAGCTCGACCCGGTCGCCCGTGGCCACCGTGACCGGGTCGACCGCGTCCAGGCCCGGGGCCAGCGGCTGCATCATCGCCCGGGCCGGCACGGTCAGCAGGCGGATCCCGTCAACCTCGGGGGCGCCCAGCCGGTGGAGCAGCCGCAGGCGCGTGGCCACCGTCTCGGAGCGGGGCGAGAGGCGCTCATGGGGCAACGTCTCCCAGGCCGGGAAGGTGGCCGCCGCGTCGGGGCCGCAGAACGCGGCCGCGTCGGCGGCCAGGGCCTCGGCGTCGGCGGTGGTGGCGGTGGTGACGACCAGCAGCCGCCCGCTGGCCTTGGCGATCCCGGCCAGCAGGAACGCCCTGGCCACGTCGGGGACGATCGCGTCCAGGCGTGCGCCGGCGGCCTCGCCGTCGTCGAGGGCGGCGAGCAGCTCGGTGAAGGCGGGGTCGTCGGTCCAGCGGTCGAGCAGGGGGGTGAGGCGCACGGCGGTCCTTTGCAGCGGTCGGAGCACGCACGGGTAGCCCCCTACGGCCGCAGCCGGGGGGCTCCCCGCTATGTCGACCTCCAGGCTACCGCAGCTTCCCGACGATCAGACAGCCAGGCCGAGATGGGCCCGGAGGGCGTCGAACACCTCGCCCCAGCCGGTCTGGTAGGCGGCGCGGGTGTCGTCGTCGATCTCGCCGATGGCGTGGTGGGACAGCCGCACCAGGGTGCCGTCCGGGAGCTCCTCAAGGGCCAGGCTGAACACGCCGGCCACCGGGACGCGCATGCCCATGGGTCCGGTGCAGGTGAGCTGCTCGGGCCGGCGGATGCCGGTCACGGTGGCGTACAGGGCGCCGTCGCCGCCGCCCCAGTCCTCCCAGAAGCGGCCACCCACCCGCGGCTCCAGGTGGACCGTGGAGCCCTCCCGGAAGGCGTGCGGCCACCACTCCCCCATCTGGCACAGCGCGTCGAACACCTGCTCGCGCGGTGCCGCGACCGTCACCTCCTGCTCCACGTCCAGGGTCGTGGTCATGCGCGCTCCTTCCTGCCGCTCGGCCGTCTCCTTGAGCCGGAGCAGCGACTCGGCCCAGCGGTCGGCGTAAGGGCGCATCCAGCGCTCGTACGCGGCCCGCAGGGGCACCCCGTTGAGGTGGTTCCAGCGCTCCCGCCCCTGGCGGCGGACGACCACCAGCCCGGCCGCCTCCAGCACCCCCAGGTGCTTCATGACCGCGAACCGCGACACCTCGGGGAACGCCCCGCTCAGCTCCCCGGTGGTGTGGGCCCGGTCGCGCAGCAGGTCGAGGATGGCCCGCCGGGTCGGGTCGGCCAGTGCCTTCCAGACCGCGCCGCCGTCGTCGGCCATGCCAGGACCTCCGGAACCTGATGTGACCCTATAGTCACGTGACTATAGGGTCACATATGTCAGGCCCGGTCGTCAATCCCCCGGCGGCAGCTGGGGCACGACCACCCCCAGGTCGACGTTGCCGCCGGTGAGCACGGTGCCGACGCGCCGGCCGGCGAGGTCGCCGGCCCGGCCGGTCAGGAGGGCGGCGATGGTGGCCGCGCCGGCCGGCTCGACCACCACCTTGAGGCGCTCCATGACGAACCGGACCCCGGCCAGGAGCTCCGCCTCGGACAGCAGCACCACCTCGTCGACCAGGTCGCGGAACAGGGGGAAGGTGAGCGGCCCGGCGAAGGGGGCGCAGAGGCCGTCGGCGACCGAGCGGGCCACGATCGGGACCGGGTGGCCGGCGGCCAGGGCGGCGCTCAGGGCGGCCGCGCCCTGGGGCTCGACCGCGACCACCCGGCAGTCGGGGTTGGCGTCGCGCACGGCCAGGGCGGTGCCGCAGGTGAGCCCGCCGCCGCCGACGCTCACCACCCAGATGTCGACCGGGCCGGCGTCCTCGACCAGCTCCAGGCCGACGGTGCCCTGGCCGGCGACGATCTCGGGGTCGTCGAAGGGGTGGACGAAGGTGAGGCCGCGCTCGGCCTGGAGCCGCTCGCACTCGGCGAAGGCCTCGGTGGTGGTGTCGCCGTGGAGCACCACCTCGGCCCCGTAGCCCCAGCAGGCGGCCACCTTGGCGGCCGGGCTGTAGGTGGGCATGACCACGGTCGCCTTGGCCCCGACCTGGGCCGCCGCCCAGGCCACGGCGGCCCCGTGGTTGCCGGCGGTGACCGCCACCAGCCCACGCTCGCGCGCCTCGTCGGGCAGCGTGAGCAGGCGGTTGAGGGCTCCGCGGGCCTTGAACGAGCCGGTCTTCTGGACCGCCTCGTCCTTGACCAGGACGTGGGCGCCGGTACGCCCGTCGAGGGTGGCCGAGGTGTGCACCGGGGTGCGATGCACCCGGCCGGCGATCCGCGCCGCTGCGGACCGCACCGCTGCTGGGTTCACCTTCGCTCCTTCCTCCAGCCGCTCGGGGTGGCGGAACGGAACCCAGCATAGAACCGTCGCCAGGTTGACGAGGCCACCCCGGCGTGGTACCAAACATCGGATGTCTGTGTCGACCGGATCGAGGGGGAGACGTTGGCCGCGCCGCGGACGGAGACGGCCATCGCCTGGATCCGGGACCTGATCGCCTCCGGGGAGCTCGTGCCCGGGTCGCGGCTGCCGCCCGAGCATGAGCTGGCCGCCCAGCTTGGCCTGTCGCGCAACACGGCCAGGGAGGCGGTGCGGGCCCTGGTGACCGCCCGTGTGCTCGACGTGCGCCGCGGCGACGGCACCTATGTCACCAGCCTCACCCCCGATCTGCTGCTGGAGGGCGTGGGCGCGGCCGTGGAGCTGATGCGCGACGACGGCGTCCTCGAGGTGCTGGAGGTGCGGCGCTACCTGGAGCCGGCGGCGACCGCGCTGGCGGCCAGCCGGATCGACGCCGCCGGCCTGGGGGCGCTGCGGGCCACGATCGGACGCATGCGCGAGGCCGGCGACGACGAGGAGTTCGTGGCCCAGGACGCCGACTTCCACGCCGGCGTGGCCGAGGCGTCCGGCAACGGCACGCTGGCGTCGCTGCTGGCCGGCCTGTCCAGCCGGACCCTGCGGGTGCGGGTGCTGCGGGCGATGACCGGCGCCGACGCCCTCCGGAGCACGATCGACCAGCACGAGGCCATCTACACCGCCCTGGCCGCCGGCGACCCCAACCTGGCCCAGGCCCTGGCCATGCAGCACGTGGTCACGACCGAGAGCTGGCTGCGGCAGCTGGTGGCCGGCGGGCCCGACAAGGGCGCCGCCTAGGGCGACGGCCGGCCATCCGGCGGCGGGCGAGCCGGCACGGTCCAGGCGGGCCCGTCCGGGAAGCGGTAGCTGGCCAGCGCGGCCGGGGTCATGGCCGCGTAGCCGGGCGCCGCCGGAAGGTGGTAGCGGCCGCCGGTCACCCGGACCGGCTCGGTGAAGTGCTCGTGCAGGTGGTCGACGTACTCCACCATCCGCTCCTCCAGCGAGCCGCTCACGGCCACGAAGTCGAACGCCGACAGGTGCACCACCAGCTCGCACAGGCCGACCCCGCCGGCGTGCGGGCAGACCGGGACCCCGAACCTGGCCGCCAGCAGCAGCACCGCCACCACCTCGTTGACCCCGGCGAGCCGGCAGGCGTCCACCTGGCAGGCGGCGATCGCCCCGGCCTGCAGGAGCTGCTTGAACACCACCCGGTTCTGCACGTGCTCGCCGGTGACCACCCGGATCGGGGCAATCGCGCGGGCGATGGCGGCGTGGCCGAGGACGTCGTCGGGGCTGGTCGGCTCCTCGATCCACCATGGGCGGAAGCGGGCCAGCTCGCCCATCCAGCCGATCGCCTCGGGCACGCTCCACACCTGGTTGGCGTCCAGCATGAGCCCGCGGTCGGGACCGATCGCCTCCCGGGCGATGCCCAGCCGGCGCAGGTCGTCCTCGAGGCTGGCGCCGACCTTGAGCTTGAGGTGGCTGAAGCCGGCGTCGACGGCCTCGAGGCAGCGTCGCCGCAGCTTCTCGTCGTCGTAGCCCAGCCACCCGGCCGAGGTGGTGTAGGCCGGGTAGCCCTCGGCGGCCAGCAGCGCCTCCCGCTCCGGCCGGGTCGCCGCCCGTTCCCGCAGCAGCGCCAGCGCCTCGGCGGGGGTGAGGGCGTCGGTCAGGTAGCGGAAGTCGACCAGGTCGACGATCTCCTCGGGCTCCAGGTCGACCAGCAGCTTCCACAGCGGCTTGCCGCGCGCCTTGGCGTACAGGTCCCAGACGGCGTTGACCACCGCGGCCGTGGCCAGGTGGACCACGCCCTTCTCGGGCCCGAGCCAGCGCAGCTGGCTGTCGCCGACCAGCCGGCGCCACAGGCCGCCCATGTCGGCGAACAGCTCCTCGGTCCTGGCCCCCACGACCGCCGGGGCCAGGGCGCCGATGGCCTGCACGCACAGCTCGGTGCCGCGCCCGATGGTAAAGCAGAAGCCGTGACCGTCCAGGCCGGGGTCGCTGGTGCGCAGGATCACGTACGCGGCCGAGTAGTCGGGGTCGGGGTTCATGGCGTCGGAGCCGTCCAGCTCCCGGGAGGTGGGGAAGCGCACGTCCACAGTGTCGAAGCCGGTGATCTCGACCCCGCCCACGACGGTCCCCCGCCCGCTCACCCCTTCACCGCCCCGACCAGCAGCCCGCGCGAGACGACCCGCTCCAGCGCGACCGCCAGGGCGATGACGGGAAGGATCATGATCTGGATCAGCACCGACATGTACCACCACTGCGGTCCCCGGGTGGCGTTCTGGGCGGCGACGGTGAGCGGCATCGTCTGGGCGTCCGCGCTGGAGAGGAACAGCGCCAGCAGGTACTCGTTCCAGGCGAACACCAGCACGATGAGGAAGGTCGCGACAAGGCCGGGCACCGACAGGGGCAGGGTGATCGAGCGGAACACCCGGAAGGCCGAGGCCCCGTCGACCACCGCCGCCTCCTCCAGCTCCCACGGCAGCCGGGCGAAGTAGTCGCGCATCAGCCAGACCACGATCGGCAGGTTGGTGGCCGCGTAGGTGATGATCAGCGCGGTGCGGGTGTCCAGCAGCCGAAGGTGCTGGAAGAGCACGTAGATGGGGATCACCACCGCGACCGGGGGCAGGATCCGCTGGGAGATCATCCAGAAGGCGATGTCCCCATTCGACAGGGTGCGGGTGAAGCGGCGGCCGACGGTGGCCGCCAGGATCGCGAAGCAGGCCCCGGCGGCGACCACGGCCACCACCGGCGGCACGCCCAGCCCGACGGCGACCGCCACCAGCGCCAGGCAGCCGGCGAGCAGCGCGATCACCCCGAGGCGCGGCTTGTAGGGGAAGCGGACGAGCGCGTAGGCGCCGGCCGACCCGAGCAGCAGGGCCAGCACCGAGCTGCTGAGCGCGACCACCACGGTGTTGACGTACGGCCGGACGGTGTCGTCCCGGAGGTCGACGAAGATGTAGCGCCAGGCGTCCAGGGACGGCTTGAAGTCGACGAAGGGGAGGTAGAAGGGGCCGCTGTTGACCTGGATGGGTAGCTTGAACGAGGTGATCACCAGCCAGTAGAGCGGGAACAGCACCACCACGGCCCAGCCGACCAGGACCAGGTACGCGGCCAGCTTCCCGGCCGGCGGCAGGTCCTTGACCGAGCGGCGACGCAGCGGGTTCATCGGCTCATGCCTCCGCCAGCCGCCGCCGGACCAGGTTGACATAGGACAGCGCGACCACGGTCACGATGAACAGCAGCGAGTAGGCGACCGCCGCCGACTGGCCCAGGTCCAGCGTCCGCCAACGGATGTAGGCGTGGAGGCTGAGGGACTCGGTGGCGGTCCCGGGGCCGCCGTTGGTGAGGATGTTCGGCAGGTCGATGATCTTGAAGGCCTCGATGAGGCGGATGAGGATGACCGTGGTGCACACCGGCAGGATCGCCGGCAGCGAGATGTGGCGGAAGATCTGCCAGCGGCTGGCCCCGTCGACCATGCCCGCCTCGACGGTGTCCTGGTCCTGGCCCTCGAGCGCGGCCAGCAGGATGATGAACATGAACGGGGTCCACTGCCAGATGTCGCCGACCATCACCGCGACCCGCGCCCCCCAGGGGTCGTTGACCCAGGAGAAGTCGCTCAGCCCCACCGCCACCCACAGCGGGTGCAGGGGGCCTTTCCCGGTGTCGGTCAGCATGCGGAACATGTAGGCGACGCCGACCGGGGTGATGGTCATCGGCAGGAGGAACACCACCCGGAAGAAGCGCTGGCCGGGGAGCCCCTGGGTCAGCAGGTAGGCGAGCCCCAGCCCGAGCAGGAACTGCACCGCGGTCCCGACCAGCACGTAGACCACCGTCACGACCGCGGTCCCGGGGCGCCCGCCGTCGGCCAGCAGCGTCCGGACCAGCAGCCACACGGCACCCGCCGCGAGCACGGCGCCGAGGACGCGGAAGGCCATCCCCGCCGGCGAGACGCCGGCGCGCCAGGCCCGGGACAGCCCCCAGCCCAGCAGGCCCAGCCCGGCGGCGAGCACCAGCCAGCCCAGCGGGGTCGGCGGCCGGGTGACCCCGAGGAAGTGGGCCTGCTCGTCCCCGAAGAGGAGCTCACGGTAGTTGTCGAGGCCGATGAACCGGAACTGGAACCCGCCCCGCACCAGCTTCAGGCGCGACATGCTGATGTAGAGCGAGACGAGCAGCGGGTAGATCGACACGAACAGGATGGCCAGCAGCGCCGGCCAGATGAACGCGGCCCGCACCCCGAAGCTCGCCCCCAGCGCGGCCCGCGAACGGATCCGCGCCTGCTCCTCGATGGCCGGGCCGGGCACGCGGCCCCGGCTCAGCCTGGCGGCGTCCATCGTCTAGCGCTGGATGTTCAGGCTGTCGGCGTAGGCGGCCTTCTGGTCGTCGCGGCCCTCGTCGTCGGTGATCTTGTCCCAGCCCCGCTCGATCTGCTGCATCGCCTGGTCGCGGGAGATCTCCCCGGCCAGGAACTGGGCCACCGCCGTGTCCAGGACCACGCCCTGGTACTGGGCGGACTTGGGGACCCGCAGGTCGAGGATCATGTTCGGGCTCTCCAGGCTGCTGCGGATGGCGCCCAGGTAGTTCTCGGCGGCCTCCTTGCTCATGCCGGCCTTCACCCATAGCTGGGTGTCCGCGAACTGGGAGGTGCGGTACGGGTTGAAGCCGGTCTTGCCAAGGGTCACGTCGACGTTGGACTGCGCCGGCGCGCTCATGTAGGAGAGGAAGTCGTAGGCGGCGTCCTTGACCTTCTGGTCGACCGCGGTGTTGATCGCCCCCGACCAGCCGCCGAAGGCGGCGTACGGCGCGTGGTTGACCCCGTCGACGGCGTGCGGGCACCTGGTGGCGTCGCAGTCGACCAGCTGGCCGCTGGCCCGGTCCAGGACCTTGCGGGACCCGGGCATGATGACCGCCCCCACCTTGTCCTGCACGGTCGAGGTCTTGGGGTCGATGGCCAGGGTCCCGATGTCGCCCCAGTCGGCCGAGAGGGCGCAGCGGCCCGAGGTGAACAGCCCGCGGGTGTCGCCCACGTCCAGGTTCAGCTCGTCCTTGGGCGCGTACTGGGTGGTCTGCTTGTAGACGTCCAGGGCGGTGGCGAACGCCTGGTTGTTGACCAGCGGCTTCATGGTGTTGGCGTCGAAGAAGGCGCCCTGGCTGGTCCCCCCGGCCTGCAGGTAGGAGCCGGCGACCGACCACGACATCCAGTACGACTGGGCGGACCGCTTCTTGGCGATGCAGGAGCCGTAGTCGGGCTTGCCGTCGCCGTTGAGGTCCTTGCCGTTGTAGCGCTTGGCGATCGACAGGTAGTCGTCCCAGGTGGCCGGCGGCTTCAGCCCGTCGCGCTTCAGCAGGTCGCTGCGGTAGTAGACCATCTGGAAGTCGCCGTCCAGCGGGATGGTGTAGGTGCGCCCCTTGTAGGAGGCGCTGAAGTCACGGAAGAACGGGGCGATGTCGTCCCAGTTCAGGGCCTGGTCGCCCTTGACCCGGTCGGTGATGTCCTCCAGGTACCCGGGCGGGACGAAGTCGCCCATCCACTGCGGGTCGAAGACGAACGCGTCGTAGCTGTTGGTGCCGGTGGCCAGGTCGGTGAGGATCTTGTCGTACAGATCGGCGAAGGGGACGGTCACGATCTTGACGTTCGCGCCGGTGAGCCGGTTGAAGTCGGGGGCGCGCCGTTGCAGCGGCTCGGCGATCTGCGGGCCGGTGAAGGTGAGGACGGTGACCTCCACCCCCTTGTGCCGGTCCGCCCCGGTGGCCTGGGTGGTGGACTGGGTCTGCTGGTCGCCGCCGCCGCTGCAGGCGGCGACCAGCAACGACGCCGCGGCGATGCTCGCGGCCCAGCGGGAGAATGGACGCTTGGCCATGGTGTCCTCCCATGTTTCGAGGGGCCGTCGACGGCCCGCTCGGGCTCCCTCCCCGGAGGACGTAACCGTAGCCGACAGAAACATCCGATGTCTAGAGCCGAGTCAGCCGGCCGCCGGGTCGATATAGCCGATGGTCAGGAGCAGGTTGGCGTAGAGCCGCTGGTCCCCGGTGGCGACGGCCAGGGTCACCTCGGGGCGGCGGGTCAGCTCGTAGAAGTCCAGCCGGTCCACCACCTCGACCGGCAGGCCCGGCGGCAGGAGCGCCCGGTACTCGCCGAGCACGGCCGGGACGTCGGCGTCGTGGGGCCGCATCACCGCGGCCGCCTCCAGCGGCACGGTCGGCACGACCGCCTCCAGGACCTCGGTGACGGTCACGCGCCCCGGGGAGAGGTTCAGCCAGACGCGGCGGGCAGCCGCCGGCGTCGCGGTGGCGTGCGGGAAGTTGCCGTCGGAGATGAGCAACCGGGACCCGTGTCCGGCCGCGGCCAGGGCGGCGAGGATCTCGGGATGGATGAGCCGGGTCCGAAGCATCGTGGCCTCCGTTAGGGTCGGCGAGGGGGCGGGAGGATCGCGGCGGTCAGGGCAGGCGGTACAGGTGGCGGGCGTTGGCCCCGAGCACCAGGTCGCGTTCGGCCGGGCCGATCCCCGCCCGGTCCAGCGCCTCGGCGGTGGCCGCGACCACCTCGCCGTAGCCGGCCGCGAGCAGGCACACCGGCCAGTCGGAGCCGAACAGCAGCCGCTCGGGCCCGAAGACCTCGACCGCGTGGCGCACGTAGGGGACGAGCTGGGTGGGCGTCCAGGCGTCCCAGTCGGCCTCGGTGACCAGGCCGGAGACCTTGCAGGCGACGTTGGGGTGGCGGGCCAGGGCGGCCAGCTCGCCGGCCCATGGGTCCATGGCCGCTTCGCGGATGCGCGGCTTGGCCAGGTGGTCGACGACCAGGGTGAGCTCGGGGAGACGCTGGGCCACGGCGCGGGCCGCGGGCAGCTCCCGCTCGCGCACCAGCAGGTCGTAGACCAGCCCGGCGGCGGCGACGGCGGCCAGGCCGTCGACGACCTGGTCGCGCAGCAGCCAGTCCGGGTCGGGCTCGTCGTGGACCTGATGGCGGACCCCGACCAGGGCCTGGCCGCCGGGCCGGGCCCGCAGGGCGGCAAGGGTCGCGGCCACCTGGGGGTCGGCGAGGTCGACCCAGCCGACCACGCCGGCGACGCGGTCGGAGGCGGCGGCCACGGTCAGGAGCTCCTCGGTCTCCTCGACGCTGGAGACGGCCTGGACCGCGATCGTCGCCTCGAACCCCTGCGGCGCGGCGGCCGCGTCGAGATCCTCGACGCCGAAGGGCCGCCGGATCGCCGCCACCGACTCGTCCATCCAGGGGTAGGTCCGCCGGCCCGGGTCCCAGAGATGGTGGTGGGCGTCGACCCGTCCCGCCCGGTTCACCGTCGGCCCGCCGGGGTGGGGACGTGGTCGGGCAGCAGGCCGCTGGCGACCAGGTCGGCCCAGAGCGCGTCGGGGACCGGCCACGCGAAGCAGGCCACGGCGTCCTCCACCTCGGCGGCCGAGCGGGCGCCGACCAGCACGCTGGTCACGGCCGGGTGGCCGAACGGGAAGGCGAGCGCCGCCGCCCGCAGGGGTGTCCCGTGCCTGGCGCAGACCTCGGCCAGCCGCAGCGCCCGGTCCACCAGCTGCGGTGCGGCCGGGGCGTAGTCGAAGGTGGCCCCGGGCCGCGGGTCGGCGAGCAGGCCGCTGTTGAACACCCCGCCGACCACCACCGCGGTGCCCCGGGCGGCGCAGGTGGGCAGCAGCTCGGCCAGGGCCCGCTGGTCGAGCAGCGAGTACCGGCCGGCGACCAGCACCAGGTCCAGGTCGAGGTCGCGCACGAACCGGGTGAGCATCTCGGCCTGGTTCATGCCGGCCCCGATCGCCGTCACGGCGCCCTGGTCCCGCAGCTCGATCAGGGCGGGCAAGGCCTGCCCGCGGGCCTCGCGCTCGTGGTCGTCGGGGTCGTGGACGAGGACGATGTCGACCCGGTCGAGCCCCAGACGCTCCAGGCTCTCCTCCAGCGACCGCCGCACGCCGTCGCCGGAGAAGTCCCAGACCCGCTTGGCCGGCGGCGTGTCGGCGAAGCCCTCGGGGTCGGCGGTCTCTCCCGGGGCCAGTGGGCGCACCAGCCGGCCCACCTTGGTGGAGACGACGAAGCGGTCGCGCGGCAGCCCGGCCAGCAGCCGTCCGAGGCGGCGCTCGGCCAGGCCGAGCCCGTAATGGGGGGCCGTGTCCACGTAGGTGAGGCCGGCCCCCAGGGCCGAGTGGACGGCCGCGGCGGCGTCGTCCTCGGCCACCGGCGCGAAGAGGTTGCCGAGCGGCGCGGTGCCGAGCGACAGGGCGCTGACCCGGAGCCCGCCGCGGCCGAGGGCGACGCTGGGCACGGGCACGCTCACCCCTCCCCCGGCGCGGGTCGCAGGCGCAGGCCCTGCATGCCGCCGTCGACGGCCAGGGCGGTGCCGGTGGTGGCGGAGGCCAGCGGGCTGGCCAGGTAGGCGATGGCGGCGGCGACCTCGTCGGCCGAGACCAGCCGCCCGGTCGGCTGGCGGGCCCGGAGCGCGGCCAGCTCGGCGTCGGGGTCGGGCGTGGCGGCCAGCAGCCGCCGCACCCAGGGGGTGTCCGCGGTGCCGGGGTTGACGCAGTTGACGCGGATCCCCTCCGGCAGGTGGTCGGCGGCCATGGCCAGGGTGAGCGAGAGCACCGCCCCCTTGGTGGCGCTGTACAGGGCGCGCTCGGGCAGGCCGGCGGTGGCGGCGATCGAGCAGGTGTTGACGATCGCGGCCCGCCCCGAGCGCCGCAGGTGCGGCAGGGCGGCCCGGGTGGTGCGGACCATGCCCAGGAGGTTGACGTCCAGGACCAGCCGCCACTCCTCCAGGGGGTTGTCCTCGACCGTGCCCTGGGCCCCGATGCCGGCGTTGTTGACCAGCACGTCCAGGCCCCCCCAGCGCTCGGCCACGGCGGCCACGGCGGCGCCCACCGACGCCTCGTCGGTCACGTCGGCGACCAGGGCCAGCGGCCGCTCGGCGCCCTCGACCGGCCCGGCGGCAGCCGACGGGTCCAGGTCGAGGGCGGCCACCCTGGCCCCGCGGGCGGCCAGGAGGCGGACCGTGGCCAGGCCGATGCCCGAGCCGCCGCCGGTGACCGCCGCGACCAGACCGTCGAGCTCCCCTGCCACCGCGCCGCCTCCGCTACCCGCCGCGCCGAGCATGACCGTCCCTCCCCGTAGGATGGGTGCTCCCTTCCGAAGTCCCAAGGAGGAAGCATGCAGCAAGCCGCCCCAGACATCGAGATGCGGCTGGAGGTCGTCCCCATCCCGGTCTCCGACGTCGACGCCGCCAAGGCCTTCTACACCGAGCGGGTCGGCTTCCACCTCGACCACGACGTCCGCCCCAACGAGAGCATGCGGGTCGTGCAGATGACCCCGACCGGCTCGGCCTGCTCGGTCGTCATCGGCGAGGGCCTGCCCCTCGGCGACCCCGGCTCGGTCAAGGGCGTCCAGCTCGTCGTCTCCGACGTCGACGCCGTCCGCGAGGCCCTGGCCGGCCGCGGCGTCCCCGTCGGCGACGTCCAGCAGCTCGGCCCCGAAGGCACCCCCGGCTCCCGCTACCTCTTCTTCGACGACCCCGACGGCAACACCTGGGCCGTGCAGGAGTACCAGCGCCCCTGACATGGACCGCTTCCCCGACGAGATCGTCGAGCACTACGACCGTGAGATCGACGAGGGGCGACGGATCACCCAAGGACTCGGTCAGCTGGAGCTGCTGCGCACCCGCGAGATCGTCCGGCGACATCTCCCTCCGGCTCCCCGGCGGATCCTGGACGTCGGCGGCGGCACCGGGGTCCACGCCGCCTGGCTCGCCTCCGACGGCCACGATGTCCACCTGATCGACCGCGTTCCCCGGCACGTGGACCAGGCCCGGCGCCTCGCCCCTGGGCCCGGCCGCGTCACCGCGGCGGTCGGCGACGCGCGCGACCTCGCCGCCGCCCGGGCGAGCTTCGACGCCGTCCTGCTCCTCGGCCCGCTCTACCACCTGACCGAGCGGGCCGACCGGATCCGCGTCCTCCGGGAGGCGGCCCGGGTCGTCCGGCCCGCCGGGGTCGTCTTCGCCGCCGCCGTCTCCCGGTTCGCCTCGCTGTTCGACGGCCTGGCCCGCGAGTTCCTGTTCGACCCGGGGTTCCGGCCGATCGTGGAGCGTGACCTCCGCGAGGGCCAGCACCGGAACCCGGAGCATCGGCCGCACTGGTTCACGACCGCGTTCTTCCACCATCCCGAGGAGCTCCGGGCCGAGGTCGCCGACGCCGGCCTGGAGGTCCTGGAACTGGTCGGGGTGGAGGGCCTGGCCGGCTTCCTCCCCCGGCTCGACCGGCGGTGGGAGCGTGATCGGGATCGGGAGCTGATCCTGTGGTCGGCCAGGGTGGTGGAGGCCGAACCGTCGCTGCTCGGGCTGAGCGCGCACCTGCTGGTGGTCGCGCGACCGGCGTTGCCGTGACGTACTAGTGATTGTGGCGGTCCTGGGCCCGTTCCAGGGGGAGGTGGACCAGGTCCATGGTGGCGTCGGCGGCGCGTTCGACCAGGACGGCGAAGTCCTCGGCGTCGCGTTTGGGGATGGGCTCCAGGACGTAGTCGGCCGGGTCCTTGCGGCCGGGGGGGCGGCCGACGCCGATGCGGACGCGCAGGAAGTCGGGTGAGCCGAGGGCCTTGGCGACGTCCTTGAGGCCGTTGTGGCCGGCGGTGCCGCCGTCGCGGCGCACCTGGAGCTTGCCGTTGGCCAGGTCGATCTCGTCGTGGACGACGATGATCCGCTCCACCGGCGTCTTGTACCAGCGGGCCAGCAGGGAGGCCGGGCCCCCGGACTCGTTGACGTAGCTGTTCGGCCTGGCCAGCACCACCCGGGTGTCGCCGTCGCGGATCTCGGCCACCTGGGCGCGGTTGCGGCTGCGCTTGAGCTTGGCCCCGGCCCGCTCGGCCAGGCGGGCGACCACCATCGCCCCGGCGTTGTGCCGGGTGTTGCCGTACTCGTCGTCGGGGTTGCCGAGCCCGAGCACGATCCAGGGGCCGCCGTCCGCCTCGGCCATCGCCGCCGGCTTCCGCCGCCAGAATCGCACCAGGCCCGCTAGGCCTCGGGCCGGTCCTCGCCCTCGCCGGCGGCCTCGGGGGCCTCGTCGCCCTCGGCGGCCTCGGCGGCCTCGCCCTCCTCGGCCTCCTCGACCTCCGGCTCGGGCTCGACCGTCGGCGCGACCACCGACACCACCGACGCCTCGGGGTCGTCGAGGATCACGGCGCCCTCGGGGGCCTTGAGGTCGGCCACCCGCAGCACGTCGCCGATGCCGAGCCCGGACACGTCGGCGTCGACCGCCTCGGGCACGGCCGTGACCTCGGCCTCGACGTTGAGCTGGTACAGGTCCTGGTCGACGATGCCGCCCTCGCGGGCCCCGGGCGCCTCCCCGACCAGGTGCACCGGCACCTGGACGTGGACCTTCTCGCCCCGGCGGACCTGGATGAAGTCGACGTGGATGAAGGTGCCCTTGACCGGGTGGCGCTGGATCTCCTTGGCCAGGGCCAGGTGCTGGTCGCGCCCGACCTCCAGCGAGATCAGCACGTTGACGCCGGCGTCGGTGCGCAGGGCCTGGCCGAACTGGCGGGCGTCGACGCTCAGGTGCTGGGGCTTGGTGCCGTGGCCGTACAGCACGGCCGGGACCCGGCCGGAAGCCCGCAGGCGGCGGGCGGCCCCCTTCCCGGCTTCCGAGCGGTTCTCGGCGGCCAGCTTGTACTCGGGCATTGGGGACGAGCCTCCTCAGGCAAGCAGCTAGGACCCGGGCGGGACCGGGAGGTCCAGAGGGTAGCAGCGCCCGAAGCGGCGGCTCAACCTGCCCGCCGGGCGATTGCGAGGTCCAGCTCAGGGGCGGGCCCGTGCTTCTCCTCGATCAGGTCGAGGACGGCCTGCTCGATCGGTCCCTGGTGGGCCGGCTCGCCGGGCTCGTCGACCTGGCCGAGCTGCTCGAGGGCGCCGGCGATGGTCAGCCCGGAGCGGTAGCGGTCGACGACGCGGGGGTCGATGTAGGAGGCGCGGCAGACCGCCGGCGTGTTGCCCAGGTAGTGGGCGACCTCCTTGACCGCCCGGCTGACCGCCCCGGCCCTGGCCGTCCTGGACCGGGCCTGGGGGAACGAGCTGGCCAGGGCGACCGCGGCCAGCACGGTGGCGCTCCAGGTGCGGAAGTCCTTGGCGGTGAAGTCGCCGCCGGTCTGCTGCTTGATGTAGGCGTTGATGTCGTCGGAGCGGACGTCGGCCCAGACCCGGCCGCGCCTGTAGGCGAGCAGGTCGGGGCCGCCGCCGCGGCGGCGCTTGAGCTGGGCCACGACCTCGCTCACGGCCGGGTCGAGCACCGAGGCCAGGCGCCGCTTGCCGCTCTTGGACACGTAGTCGAAGCTGATCAGGTCGCCGTCCAGGCGGACGTGGCGCTTCTGGATGGTGGCCAGGCCGTAGGTCTGGTTCTGCTCGGCGTAGCCCTCGGTGCCCATCCGGAAGAAGCCCCGGTCCAGCAGCCGGGTGGCGCAGGCCAGCACCCGCTCGCGGGTCAGGCCGTCGGTGGCCAGGTGCTCGGCCGCCCGCTCGCGCAGCCCGGGCAGGGCGTGGGCGAACTCCAGCATGTGGTCGAACTTGGCCTGGTCGCGCCGGGTGCGCCAGGCCTCGTGGTACAGGTACTGGCGGCGGCCGGCGGCGTCGGTGCCGACCGCCTGGAGGTGGCCGGTGGGGATGGGGCAGATCCACACGTCCTTCCAGGCCGGCGGGATCCCAAGGGCCCGGATGCGGGCCAGCACCTCGGGGTCGCTGACCGGCTCCCCGGTCGGCTCCTCGTAGCTGAAGGACCGCCCCCGCCGCCGTCGCCGGATGCCCGGGCCCGAGCAGTCGACCCGCCTGAGCCTCGCCATGACCTGCCTAGGGGGCGTTGCGCTCGTCGGAGAGGTCGTAGGTGGGGGGCGGCCCCTCCTCGACCCGGGAGCGGGGCACGTCGGTGGCCGCGCCCGGGTCGTCGCCGCCCAGGAAGGGCAGGAACGAGCTGGCCGTCTCCCGGTCGAGCTGGTCGCGGCCCTCGTCGGCGGCGATCTCGGCCATCCGGGCCCGAACCTGGTCGGCCGGGCCGCGCACGGCTCCGCCCGGGTGCACGATCAGGACCTCGTCGCCGGCCTCGTACAGGCCCCAGAAGCCGGCGCTGGTGGTGGCCATCCTGGTCGGCTGGGCCAGGCGCAGGTCGCCCACGGCGACCGGGCGGTCGCCCTCGTACCGGACGGCGTCGCCGTCGAAGTCGGTGGTCATGTCGCGGTCCGCTCGCGTTCCTCCTGGGGCAGGTCGGCCTCGGCCGGGGCGAGCCAGCGGGCGCTGCCGATCCGGCCGGAGGCGTCGAAGGCCAGCTCGACCACGTAGCGGCCGGCGGCGCTGTCGACCTCCAGCCGGCTGCGGTCGTTGCCCTGGCCGGCCGGGGTGGCCACGACGCGGCCCCGCCGCAGCAGGTCCTCATGCCAGCCGGCGATGCCCGACCGGCCCCAGATGCGCTCGTCGGCGCTGGTCAGGAGGCCGTGCTCGGCGTACAGGTCGGTGGCCAGGCCGGCGTCGCCGGCGGCCAGGGCCGAGGCGTAGGCGGTCGTCACCGCCCTGGGGCCGCGCTCGGCCCGCGGGTCGTGGGCCGTCTCCACCGGGTCCAGGTCGGCCGGGACCTCGTCGGTGGCCGCCGAGGGCGTGTCCGGGGCGTCCTCCGGCAGCCCCTCGACCGGTAGGTCGGCCAGACGCGCCGTCTCGCGCTCCACCGGCTCCTGCCCACCCGTCTGGTCCATGTCGGTTCCTCCGCTCGCGTCGTCGCCGATGACCAGTGTTTCCCGCCTCGGCCGCCCCGAATCAGCTGGGGGCGCGGCCGGCCAGGACGTCGGCCAGGTCGAACTCGATCGGCCGCTCCAGCTGCTCGTAGGTGCAGGACTCGGGGTCGCGGTCGTAGCGCCAGCGCCGGAACTGGGCGGTGTGGCGGAAGCGCCGGCCCTCCATGTGGTCGTAGGCGACTTCGACCACCAGCTTGGGGTCGAGCGGCTCGAAGGTCAGGTCCTTCTTGGCGTTCCAGCGCGACGGCATGCCCCCGGGGATCCGCTCGGGCGTGTCGGCCCCGAACCAGGGGTGGCTGTCGCTCGACTCCAGCCGGTAGGGGGCCAGCTCGTCGAGCAGCTCGCGGCGCCGCTCCATCGAGAACGAGGCCGACACCCCGACGTGCTGGAGCTTGCCCCGCTCGTCGTACAGCCCCAGCAGGAGCGAGCCGACCACCGGCCCCTTCTTGTGCCAGCGGAAGCCGGCGACCACGCAGTCGGCGGTCCGCTCGTGCTTGACCTTGAACATCACCCGCTGGTCCTCCAGGTACGGCAGGTCCGGCGGCTTGGCGACCACGCCGTCCAGCCCGGCCCCCTCGAACAGCCGGAACCAGCGCTCGGCCTGACGCAGCGAGTCGGTGACCAGGGTGCGGTGGACCGGCGCCCCGGCCCCGGCAAGGGCCTGGTCGAGGGCGGCCCGGCGCTCGGCCAGCGGCCGCTCCATCAGCGACTCGTCGCCGAGGGCGAGCAGGTCGAAGGCGATCAGCATGGCGGGGGTCTCGCGGGCCAGCAGGTCGACCCTGGAGGCGGCCGGGTGGATGCGCTGGAGCAGGGCCTCGAAGTCCAGGCCGGGGCCGCTGGCGATGACGATCTCGCCGTCGACCACGCAGCGCGGCGGAAGCTGGGCCCGGGCCGCCTCCACCACCTCGGGGAAGTAGCGGGTCAACGGGCGCTCGTTGCGGCTGCCCAGCTCGACCTCGTCGCCGTCGCGGAACACCACGCAGCGGAACCCGTCCCATTTGGGCTCGTACAGCATGCCCTCGGGCAGGATCGCCACCGACTTGGCCAGCATGGGGCGGATGGGCGGCATCACGGGCAGGTCCATGCCCCGATGGTGCCATGCCCGGGAACGGCGCCGCCGCCGGGGGACTCCCGGCGGCGGCGCGAGACGAACCTGCCCTAGCGGGACCTGGGGCCGCCGTCCTGGGCGGGACCCTCGGAGATGGCCTCGATCAGGTCGCCCTTGGAGGCGTCGTCCTCCAGCTCGCGGGCGATGTCGGCCACCGCCACGATGCCGACCAGGTCGTGGCCGTCGATCACCGGCAGGCGGCGGACCTTGTACTGGGCCATCGTCTTGAGGGCCTCCGACAGCGAGTCGTCGGCCCCGATGGTCACCGGCTTGCCCTCGCCGAGCTCGCCGGCCCGGGTCGAGGCCGGGTCCTTGCCCTTGGCGAGCGCCTTGGTGACGATGTCGCGGTCGGTGAGCACGCCCTTGAGGCGGTTGTCCTCGCCGCAGATGGGCATGGCCCCGAAGCCACGGTCGGCCATCTTCCTGGCCGCGTCGAGCAGGGTCTCGTTCTCCCCCACGCACTCGGCGTTGGGGGTCATGATGTCGCGGGCCGTCTTCGGCATTGGCGTCGCACCCCTCCTCCAGTGGGTTCTACAGGCAGGGAACGTGCTAGCCCCGGACCCGGGCCCGCAAACCTAGGCAAGCGGGGTCTCGTCGAGCCGCTCGCACAGCTCGGTGAGCGACTCGAACACCGACCCGGCGCCGGCCTGGCGCAGCTCCTGCTCCGAGTAGCCGCCGGTGAGGATGGCCACGGCGGGGACCTCGGCCCGGGCGGCGGCCTCGCAGTCGAAGGTCGAGTCGCCGACCAGCACCGCCTCGCCGCCCCCGACTTTCTCGATGGCCGTGTGGACCAGGTCCGGGTCGGGCTTGGTCTGCTCGACGTCGGCCGAGGTCGTCCAGGCCTCGACCAGGTCACGGGCGGCCAGCAGGTCCAGGTAGTGGTCGATCTCGTCGGGCTTGCCCGAGCTGGCCAGCACCAGCCGCTGCCCGCGGCCGTCCAGCAGCTCCAGCAGCCGGCGGGCGTCGGCGAACGGCTGCACCTCGCCGATCAGGTCGGCGTACAGGGCGGTCTCGGCCGCCCGGATGCTGTCGCCTTGCCGGTCCTCGACCCGCTTGCCGGCCACCGCGGCCACCAGCTGGTCGCCGCCCATGCCGATGTGGCGGTGGATCCGCCACACCGGCATGGTCAGGCCATGCTCGCGGAAGGCGCGGTACCAGGCGATGGCGTGGTGGTAGTTGGTGTCGACCAGCGTGCCGTCGACGTCCAGCAACGCGATCGGTGGCGCCATCGCCGCCCGCTCAGCGCCGCTCGGTGCCCGCCAGGGCCTCGGCCTGCTCGGGGTGCACGCCCTCGGCGAACTCCTCGACGATCTTGGCGTTGAAGGCCGGCAGGTCGTCGGGCTTGCGGCTGGTGACCAGGCCGCGGTCGGTGTGGACCTCCTCGTCGACCCAGGCCCCGCCGGCGTTCTCGATGTCGGTACGGATGCTGGGCCACGAGGTCAGAGTGCGGCCCTTGACCACGTCGGCCTCGACCAGCGTCCAGGCGCCGTGGCAGATCGAGGCCACCGGCTTGCCGGCCTCGAAGAACGAGCGCACGAACCCGACGGCGTCGGCGTCGGTGCGCAGCACGTCGGGGTTGGCGACTCCGCCGGGGAGCACCAGGCCGTCGTAGTCGTCGGCGCTGGCGTCGCTGACGGCCCGGTCGACCGGGAAGGTGTCGCCCTTGTCGAGGTGGTTGAAGCCCTGGATGTCGTCGGTCTTCAGCGACAGCAGGTGGGCGGTGCCACCCGCCTGCTCGACCGCCTTGCGGGGTTCGGTGTATTCGACCTGCTCGACGCCGTCGGTGGCGAGGAACGCGATCTTCTTGCCTTGCAGCTCGCCGCTCACATGCTCCTCCTGTTCGAGGCGGGAATGCGTCACCTCTGAGCATTGACATCCCAGGGGGGCTGCAAACGGGTTGGAGCAGGCTAGAACTGGTTCTCGTCGTTGAAGATCTCCGAGACGCTGGCGTCCTCGAACACCGCCCGGATGGCCCCGGCCAGGGTGCCGGCGATCGACAGCACGACGATCTTGTCGAGCCGCTTCTCCTCCGGCACCGGGATGGTGTCGGTGACCACGATCTCGGCGATGGGGGCGTTCTTGAGCCGGTCGATGGCCGGGCCGGAGAACACCCCGTGGGTGGCGGCGGCGGTCACCCGGTCGGCGCCGTTGGCCATCAGCGCCTCGGCCCCCTGCACGATCGTGCTGCCGGTGGCGATCTCGTCGTCGATGAGCACGCAGTGCAGGCCGGCGACCTCACCGACGACCTCGCGGACCTCGACCTTGTCGGCCTCGTGGCGGCTGCGCCGCTTGTGCAGGAAGGCCAGCGGGCAGCCCAGGACCCCGGCCATCTTCTCGGCCGTCTTGACCCGGCCGGCGTCGGGGGCGACCACCACCAGGTCGCGCTCGTGGTGCTCGCGGATGTGGTCGGCCAGCAGCGGCCGGGCGGTCAGGTGGTCGACCGGCCCGTCGAAGAACCCCTGGACCTGGCCGGAGTGCAGGTCGACGGTGATGAGCCGGTCGGCCCCGGCGACCTTGAACATGTCGGCGACCAGCTTGGCGGTGATCGGCTCCCGGGAGCGGCCCTTCTTGTCCTGGCGCGAGTAGCCGTAATAGGGCATGACCGCGCTGATGCGCTTGGCCGACGCCCGCTTGAGGGCGTCGATCATGACCAACTGCTCCATGATGCGCTCGTTGACCGGGGGGGCGTGGGTCTGGATCACGAACGCGTCGGTGCCGCGCACGCTCTCCCCGAACCGGGCGTAGGTCTCGCCGTTGGCGAAGTCGCGGATGTCGACCGAGCCACACTCGATCCCCAGGTGCTGGGCCACCTCCTGGGCCAGTTCCCGGCTGGCCCGCCCACCGAACAGCATCAGGTGCCTGCGCCCGAGCGCCTCCACCGACTTGGGCGTCACACCGTTGCTCACCTTCCCCTCCCCGTCATTCCCTACGCTTGCGCCGACGGCGCCTGGCCGCCCAGCCCTCGATGGTCCGCTGGTCGGAGCGTTCGATGGCGAGGGCGTCGGGCGGCACGTCCTTGGTGATGGTGGATCCGGCGGCGGTCTGGGCCCCGTTCCCGACCGTCACGGGGGCGACCAGCATGGTATCGGATCCGATGAAGGCGCCGTCGCCGACGGTCGTGTGGTGCTTGCTCACGCCGTCGTAGTTGACGAAGACGGTGCCGGCGCCGATGTTCACCCCGGCGCCGATGTCGGCGTCGCCCACGTAGCTGAGGTGCGGGACCTTGGACCCGGGGCCGACGGTCGAGTTCTTGATCTCGACGAAGGTCCCGGCCTTGCTGCCCTCGCGCAGGTCGCTGCCGGGACGCAGGGACACGAAGGGGCCGACCACCGCCCGCGCGCCGATGGTCGAGGAGATGGCCACGGTCTGGGTGACGGTGGCGTCGTCGCCGACGCTGCAGCCGACCAGGCGCACGTTGGGCCCGAGCCGGCAGCGGGCCCCGACCCGGGTTCCGGCCTCCAGGAAGGTCAGGGGGGCGAGCACACTGTCCTGGCCGACCTCGACGTCGGCGTCGACGAAGGTGGTGGCCGGGTCGACCACCGTCACCCCGCCCAGCATCAGCCGCTCCAGCAGCCGCCGGCGCAGCAGCGCCTCGGCCGCGGCCAGCTCGACCCGGTCGTTGACCCCCCTGGCCTCGGCGGCCGGCCCCTCGGCGGTGGCGACCCGGCCACCGCCGGCCAGCACCAGCGGCACCAGGTCGGGCAGGTAGTACTCGCCCTGGTCGTTGTCCGGACGCAGCTCGGCCAGGCTGTCCAGGGCGGGGCGGCGGAACACGTACATGCCCGCCCCGACCTCGCGCAGCCGGCGCTGGGCCGGGGTGGCGTCGCGCTCCTCGACCACCCCGGTGACGGCGCCGTCGGCGTCGCGGAGGATCCGGCCGTAGCCCGTCGGGTCCTCCAGGGTGCAGGTGAGCAGGGTGGCGGCGGCCCTGGCCGAGCGGTGGGCGTCCAGCAGCCCCTCGAGCAGGGCGGCCGTGATCAGCGGGGTGTCGCCGGAGAGGACCAGGACGTCGCCGTCGCCGTCGCCGTCCAGCAGCGGCATGGCGGTGGCCAGGGCGTCGCCGGTGCCCCGCTGGTCGGCCTGGACGGCGAAGTCGACCGGCCCCAGGTCGAAGCCGTCCACGGCGGCGGCGACCTGGTCGGCGCCGTTGCCGACCACGACCACGGTCCGGTCGGCCTTGAGCGGGGCGGCGGCGGCCAGCACGTGCCACAGCAGCGGCCGGCCGGCGACCGGGTGCAGCGGCTTGGGCACGGCCGAGCGGAACCGCTTGCCCTCCCCGGCGGCGAGCACGACGACGCTCAGGCCCTGGCCCATCGGTCCCCCGTTCTGTGGTCTGGAGCTGGCGGGCAAGGATTCGAACCTTGACCTGACGGCTCCAAAGGCCGCCGTGCTGCCATTACACCACCCGCCAACGCTGCCCCGAGATTACCCGAACGTGACACCTGGGACCGGGCCGCGGGCGACCTCGACCCGGGCGAAGCCGGAGCGGGCGGCCCGGGCTACCTGGGTAGCGTGGTCCTCGTCGGCGCACAGGCCGAGCATGGTCGGGCCGCTGCCGCTCATGATCGCCCCCAGGGCGCCCGCCTCCAGCAGCCGCTGCTTGGACTTGGCCAGCGCCGGCAGCAGGTCGAAGGCGGCCGGCTCCAGGTCGTTGTGCAGGACCGCGGCCAGGCGCCGGGAGTCGCCGGCGGCCAGGGCGGCGAGCAGGTCGTCGGGCGAGCGGCCCTCCAGCGGGATGGCCAGGCCGAGCTCGTCGAAGCGACCGTAGACGTCCTCGGTGGACAGGCGCTCGTGGTCGATGCCGACCACCCACCAGGTGCTGCCCTTGTTCGGCACCTCCCGGACCTTGTCGCCGCGCCCGGTGGCCACGCCGGCCCCGCCGCCGATGCAGAAGGGCACGTCGGACCCGACCTCGGCGGCCATGGCGTGGAGGTTGACCGCGGGCAGGTGCAGCCCCCAGAGCCGGTCCAGCGCGATCAGGGCGGCGGCCCCATCGGCGCTGCCGCCGCCCAGGCCGGCCGAGATGGGTATGCCCTTGCGGAGCCGGAACCGGGCCCCGGGCAGGTCGCGGGAGCGCCGGGCCAGTTCGCGGGCCGCGACCAGGACCAGGTTGGTCTCGTCGGGGGGCAGGCCGCCGCCCTCGACCTCGAGCCCGAGGCCCTCGGGCACGACCTCGATCTCCAGTTCGTCCCAGATGGCGATCGACTGGAGCACCGACACGACCTCGTGGTAGCGGCCGTCCTCACGCAGCGGCCCCACGTACAGGCCGAGGTTGACCTTGGCCGCGGCCCTGGCCCGCAGCGTCGTCGGGGACACGTGGTCGGCTGGCTGGCGTTGCTGACTGGCCACGAGCGTCCCTCCCCGACGTCGATGCCCGGGCATGGTAGCCGTGCCCCGGGGATCGGATCAAAGCGGACTCTTGACCTGCTGGGCAAGGGCGGCGAAGGCGGCCACGTCGAGGCGTTCGGCGCGCAGGCCGAGGTCGACCCCGGCCGCCCGGCCCAGGGCCTCGACCCCGGCCGCGTCCAGCCCCAGGCCGCGCAGGGCGTTGCGCAGGGTCTTGCGGCGCTGGCCGAAGGCGACGTCGATGACCCGGCCCAGCTCGGCCGGATCGAGCCCGGCCGCCGCCGGGTGCTCACGCCGGTCCACGCCGAGCAGGACCGAGTCCACGTGCGGCTCGGGCACGAACACGTGCCGGCTCACCGGGGCCAGGACGCGGGCGCTGGCCTGGGCGGCCAGCTTGGCGCTGGGGGCGCCGTAGGCGGCCGACCCGGGGGCCGCGGCCAGCCGCTGCCCGACCTCGCGCTGGACCATCACCACCTGGTGGGCGATGGCCGGGGCCTCGGCCAGCACCTTGAGGACCAGGGTGGCGGCGATGCTGTAGGGCAGGTTGGCGACCATCCGGGTGGCCTCGGGAGCGAGCGCGGCCAGGTCGACCCGGAGGGCGTCGGCCACCTCGACCCGCACCTCCGGGTCGTCGCCCAGGACCTCGGCCAGGGCCGGGAGCAGGCGCGGGTCGGCCTCCACGGCCACCACCCGGGCGCCCGTCTCGCGCAGGGCCAGGGTGAGGCTGCCCAGGCCCGGCCCCACCTCCAGCACCGTCTCGGACGGCCCGGCCCCGCCCAGGCGGGCCACCTTGCGGGCGGTGTTGGGGTCGGCCAGGTAGTGCTGGCCGAGCGCCCGGCTCGGCCGCAGGTCGTGGCCGGCCAGCAGCGCCCGCACCCGGCCCGGGGTCAGCAGGGGCCGCGGCCGCTCAGCCACGGCCGTCCAGGGGCAGGGCGAAGGCCTCGGCCGCGGTCGCGGTGGTCGCGGCGGCGACCTGCTCGACCGGGACGCCGTGGACCTCGGCCACGGTCCGGGCGGTGACCGCGACCCGGCCGGGCCGGTTGGGGCGGCCCCGGTAGGGGTGGGGGGACAGGAACGGGCTGTCGGTCTCCAGCACCATGCGGTCCAGGGGCACGGC
>Ga0207428_10000633_pt1 | contig 41339 bp, 36 predicted proteins | sample RhiMethybrSRZTD1_FD_187600 | JGI IMG/M metagenome (GOLD analysis project Ga0207428, IMG submission 187600) | Populus rhizosphere microbial communities from Tennessee, USA - Rhizosphere MetaG P. TD hybrid SRZTD1 (SPAdes) (version 3) | ecosystem: Host-associated > Plants > Roots > Rhizosphere >...
GGAAGCGCTCCGCATCGGCGGTTACGACGTGCGCACCGCGAACGACGGCGTCCAGGCGCTGGCCATCGCCGCGACTTTCCGGCCGGAGGTGGCTCTACTCGACCTCGGCCTTCCCGTCATGGACGGATACGAGCTGTGCGAGCGCCTGCGCAACGCCCCGGAGACGCGCGGGACGAGAGTCGTGGCCCTCACCGGCTACGGGCACGCCGCCCACCGGGAGCGGTCACGCGCGACCGGCTTCGACGAGCACCTGGTCAAGCCCGTGGACATCGGCACGGTCCACGAGATCCTCCGTCGGCTGGAGGCCTCGAAGCTGGACCGCGCCCCGTCCTAGGGCCGCCGGATCAGACCCGGTCAGAAGATGAACCGCGCCTGCAGCTGGAACATGCGCGGCGGATCCACGTTCGCGAAGGCGGGGAGCGCGGTGGCGGCGGTCCCCACGGCCACCAGCTGGCCGAACGTGTTGCCCGGCGCCTCCGCGTTGCCGTAGACGGTCTGACCGCGGCCGAGATAGTTGCCGTGGTTGAGGAGGTTGAACCCCTCGAGCCGGAGCAGGACGGTCGCGCTCTTCGACGCCTTGATCCGCCCTTCGACGAAAGCGGCCACGTCCTGGGTCCCGGTGCCGCGGAAGCCGGACTTGCCGATCACGACCCCGTTCACCACCGGCCGGTCGTTGTTGGCGCCGTCGCCGTTGTTGTCGACGCCCGTGGTCGAGTTGAACGCGCGCGCCGAGGCGAGCTGGGTCAGGGTCCCGATCGTGATCTCGTGGGGCAGCCGGTAGCTGAGCGTGATGACCGCGCGGTGGCGCTGGTCGACCACGCTCGGCCCGCGCTCGACCTCGCCCAGGCGCGCGATGTTGTTGTCGTTGGGCCCGATGCCGTTGCCGTCCGGCTCCGAGGTGTTGGTGGCCTTGGACAGGGTGTAGCTGACGCTGCCGTCCAGGCGCGAGCCGTGGTAGCGGAGCAGGGTCTGGAGGCCGTCGTAATCCGCCTCGCCCAGGTTCATGAGGACGCTCACCTGGCGCACCCCCCCGTTGACGGGGACGATGGGACGGGTCGCGTTGGCCACCGCCACCGTCCGCGTCTGCCCGGGCGCCGTGCGGTCGAAGGGGGTGGGCGCGTTGAGGTCGACGGTCCGGTCGATGTCGCCGAGGTGCTGGTGCACGTAATCGGCGCCCAGGAAGAGTCCCCTCGCCAGCTCGCGCTCGGCGCCGATGGAGAAGACCTGGCTGCGCGGGTTGCGGAGCTCGTCGGGATAGTTCGGGAGGAGGTCGAAGTTCAACCCGTAGCTCCGGAACTGATCGCGGTAGAAATCCGCCCGGCCGGCCTGGATCACGATGTCGCGTGCCGGAAGCTGCGAGGCCGGCAGCGTCCGCGGGTCGAAGGACAGGGGAAGGCAGGGTCCAGTCAGGCAGGTCGGGAACCCGAGCTGGCCGGGGACCGCGGTGTAGGTGGTGAGCCCGTCGAGCCCGTTCACGAGGTAGCTCGCGACCGCGTTGGTGCGGATCTGCGTGTAGTACATGGCGTAGCCGCCGCGGATCGACGTCCGGGCGTCACCACCGGGATGCCAGCCGAAGCCGAAGCGGGGCGCGAAGTTGTTGGTGTCGTCGGTCAGCGTCTGCCGGTCGTAGCGGAGCCCGAGGTCGACGGTCAGGTCGCGGTGGAGGCGGATGCTGTCCTGCGCGAAAGCGGTGTACAGCCACTGCCGGAGCTCGTAGCTGTCGATGCCGAAGTCGATCGGCTGCGTGTAGGTCTGCACGTCGTTGAGCGTGAGCTGATCGAAGGGGGCGGTGGTCGTGGTCTTGAACGTGAAGGTGCCGAGAACCGGGGTGCCGGGCTCGCTGCCCGTGCCCCCGGAGCTGTGGCGGACCAGGCTCCCGCCGAAGCGGAGGGAGTGGTTCCCGCGCGACCAGGACACGGTGTCCGAGAGCTGGAGCTGGTGGCTGAAGATGTCGGAGAGCCGTGACTGGCCGATCGTGAACGGCACCGTGCCCGCGCGAGTGTACGTGGTCGAGAGATCGTGGGCCTCCCAGAGGGTGACCGGATCCCCGTGCAGGTAGGCGATCCGCGCCTCGTTGAGGAGGCTCGGGCTCAGCACGGCCGTGTGGTTGAGCTGGCTCGTCCAGGACCGCCGCGAGTACTTGCGGGCCACGCTGGGCGCATTGGTTCCGCCCACGGCATCCTGGGGGTTGTCGTCGTAGAACCGGTCGACGTTGACGCGAAGCATCAGGTTCTGGCGGTCGGTGAGCTTGTGGTCCAGGCGCGCGTCGGCCAGGAACTGCCGGTAGTGCCCGGTCCATTCGAGGTTGCCGTCGGCGGGCAGGACGAACGAGGGCAGGGTCGGGGAGAGGAACGTCGTCCGGTCCTGCCAGGTGTAGTCGGTGGTGAGGAAGAAGAAGGTCCGGTCCTTGACGATGGGTCCGCCGATGGAGCCGGACAGCTGGGCCAGCTTGTCCGGGATGTCCACCGGGCTGATGGCGGTCAGCGTGCCCGGAGTGGCACAGCTCGGCGTGGAATCCGGGCAGAAGCCGCGGGTCGAGAACTCCTTCGCCTGGAGGTCGCCGCCGGGGCGGCTCAGGACCAGCGCCTCGCCGTGCACGGCGTTGGTGCCGGACTTGGTGACGATGTTGAGGGCGGGACCCGACGTCCATCCGAACTCGGGGGCGAAGGCGTTGGTGAGGACCTGGATCTCCTTGATGGCGCCGAGGGGCACGGTGGCGATCGCGGTCTGGCGGCCCCATCCCTCGTCGTTGTTCGCGCCGTCGAGGGTGAACGAAGTCGCGCGCCGCGAGCCCACGCCCGTGATGAAGTAGGTGGCGTTGACGAAGAGGTCGCCCGTGCCCTTGCCCTGGCGGAAGGCCGAGTTGAGGAGGGGCAGGGTGGTGGACTTGCGCCCGAGGAGCGGCGTCTCGTCGATGGCCACGTGGTCGAGGCGGAGTCCGAGCTGCGGATCGGCCCGCACGCCTTCGGTGGTTCCGTAGACGGTGACCTCGCTCTGGCCGCCCGCCACCGTCAGCTTCACGCGGATCATCGCCGTCTCGCCCGCCCTCAGCGCGATGCCGGTGGTGGTGGCGTCCGCAAAGCCGGCCTTGCTCACCGTCACCTGGTAGAGGCCCGTGAGCGGGAGAGCGTGCAGCGCGGCCGCGCCGCGCGAGTCGGCGAGCGCCGTGCGGCTCACTCCCGTCGTGGGATTGGTGAGAGCCACCGCCGCTTCCGGCACCACGGCCCCTTGCGGGTCCTCGACGACGACCACCAGGGTGGACGTGTCGGGGGATTGGGCCAGGGCCGGGTGTGCCGTGGCCAGAACGGCGGCGACGACGAGGAAAAATCGCAGGGTCGGTCGCATGTCAGATCTCCTGTCTCACTTCGGGGTGACGACGTAATCCTTGAAGTCGCTCGTGCTGTCCGTCTTGGACCAGAGGCCCACGCGCCCCTTGACGGGCGGCTGCAGCACCGGGTTGTTGGCGGGGAACTGATCGGGGTGCGGCGAGGCGCCGTTGCGGCCGGGGCCGGGCGCGGAGCCGAGCGTGTACTCGAGGGCCAGCTCGCCGTCGAGCCAGGCGCTGAAGGCGGCGCCGTCCACCGTCATCTTGAGCTCGTGCCAGGCGGCGCGGTCGAGCATGAACTTGTGCGCGCGGTCGCTGAACCGCACCGGACGCCGCAGGCCGTTGTGGAACTGCCAGAGGGCGACGTTGTTCTCGGTGTCGTTGTAGCGCACGGCCAGCCAGTCGCCGTTGGGCTTCACGTTGAAGAGGATTCCCGAAGCGCGGTCGGCCTCCCCGCCCACCGTCTTGAACTTCACGCTGATGGTGCCGTTCGTGAAGTCGTCCATGCCCTTCAGCACGGCCACGGGGTAGTAGGCGAACTGCTTCGCGTTGTCCATCAGCTCTTCGTTCGAGGTGCCATACAGGCGGCGCGCGCTCTCCACGAGCAGGCGCGACGGGTTGTCCTGGCTGGCCTTCCAGGGGCTGCCGTCCACGCGGACGACCTTGTCCGCGCCGTCCTGGACGACGAGCCAGGTGCCGACGATCGGCTCGAAAGTCGTCGGGGGCTTGCCGGCCGTCTCCTTGCGGAGGTCCACCTTGACCTCGGCGGCCCCGACCGGCGCGGCGGCGAGGACCGCGGTGAAGACGAGGACGGCATGCGGGGAGAGGACCTTCATGTTTGTCTCCGCAGTGAGAGGTAGGCGGCGCCGCTCGCGAGCGCCGGCCAGGCGGCGTAGAAGACGAGGGCGGCGCCGTTCGGGGGCGAGGCGAGGGGCTCGCCGCGATACACGTCCTCGTCGGACGCGGCCGGCGGCGTGACGCCGGCGAGCTCGTAGATCGTCTCCAGCACGCCTTCCGCCGACGTCGCGCGGCTGGCCGCGCGCCGGCCGCCGAGGTCGTAGAAGATCTCCCCGTAGTCGCGGCTCGTCTGCTCGAAGAGGCCGACCTGCGTGGCCGAGACGTATTCGATGCGCAGGCGCGGCAGGGTGCGCCGCAGCTTGGAGAGGGCGTGCCGCTCGAGGTCGTAGCGCCGGGGATCCTGGGGCGCGAGGTGCACCTCCAGCCGCAAGGGCGAGCGGATCCCGCGCAGGGCGTCTTCGTCGGCGCGCGTGAAGGAGTTGTACCGGCTGCGCGACAGGTCCCAGCTCGCGCGCACGAGCGAAGACGCGAAGAGGACGACGGACGCCGCGCCCACGACGGCCAGCGACTCGAGCGCGCGCTGACGGACGGCGACCCCCGTGCGCATCCAGACGGCGGCCGCGGCCAGCCCCGCCGCGGTCAGGGTGGCGGCGGCGAGGACGATGTCCCCGCGCACCAGCCCGTGCTGGAACGTGGCGACCATCACGGGCGGCGTGTAGCCCGCGAGACGTTCCCAGAGGCCGCCATGCACGGCCGCCGCGAAGCTGAGGACCCAGGTGCCGACGGTGAAGGCGAGGGTCGAGATGGCGGCCGTCGCCGGGTGCTCGGCCACCGAGGCCATGGCCGCGGCCAACGCGATGGTGAGGCCCGCGTTGAGCACATGGCCGAGGGCCACGGCCGCGATCTCGGGCCCGTGCACGTGGCCGCCGTAGCTCAGCCACAGGGCCATGGCCGCCGCGGCCGGAAGAGAGGCGATGAGCCAGCCCGCGACCAGCACGGCCGTCTTGGCCGTGATGCGCGCCCAGGGTGAGAGGGCTCCTTGCTGTTGCTCCAGCTTCAGGGCGCCGGATTGTCGGTCGCCCCCGACCACGCGGATGACCACGAACGGCAGCAGGAACGCCGCCACGAGCTCGTAGGCGCTGAACGTCGGAGCCCAGATGCCGACGAGCGGCGAGAAGGCCTCGCCGACGCCCGCGGCCGAGCCGCCGAGGCCGCTCAGCTCCGCGTAGGTCTCGACGGCGCGGATGAAGCACACGCCCACGAGGGGCCCGGTGAGGAGCAGCATCGTCCACCAGGCCCGCGACGAGACGAGCTCCCGCCATTCCTTGTCCAGCAGGGCCGCGAAGGACGATCTAGGTGAGGGCAAGGAAGACCTCTTCCAGGTCGCCGGCCGCGTGCGGCGCCGCCGCTTGCGCTTCCAGGTCCGCCAGCGTGCCTTCGGCGCACACCCGCCCGGAATTGAGCAGGACGAACCGGTCGCAGAGGCGCGCCGCCTCCGCGATCTGGTGTATGGACAGCACGAGCGTGCGCCCGCGGACCGCGTGCGACCGGAGCGTCGCCGCCAACTCCCGCGACTGCCGCAGGTCGAGCCCGTCGAAGGGCTCGTCCACGAGCAGGATCGGCTGCGGGGTGAGGAGGCCGATGGCGAGCAGGGCGCGCTTGCGCTCGCCCTTCGAGAGGGTCCCGATTGGCGCGGAGAGGAGCGGCCCCAGAGCCAGGCTGCGCACGACCTCGTCGCGGAGTTCGGCCCGTCCGGCGAAGAACCGGAGGGTGAAGTCGAGGGCCCATCCCAGGGACTGCGCGGGCCAGGGCGCGATCGCGTCGGGCATGTAGAAGAGGAGAGCCTGCCGCTCCCGCGCGCCCATCACGTGGCCGTCCCGGAGCAGCACGCCTGCGTCCGCGGGCATCACGCCGCCCAGGCACTCGAACAGCGTCGTCTTGCCCGCCCCGTTGGGGCCGATGAGGCCGAGCACCTCGCCCGGATGAATCGAGAAGCTGACGTCTTCGAGCGCGGGGCGGCCGCCGTAGGACTTGCACAAGCCGGAGACGCGTAGCGACCCGGGAACGGTCTCCGATGTCTGGACCATGGGGGCGAAGTCCGACGATAGGGGAGGGAGGGGGCTACTACCAGGCGTAGTAGTGCGAGCGCGTTCGCGCACGGGGGCGGCGCGTTATCCTTGACGGCCGGTGAGTCCTTACGACCCCTTCGCGCGCGGCCGGTTCCCGGTGGGCGTCCGCACGATCCGGGCGCATGACGCCGTGCGGGATCGGACCTTCACCGGCGAGGTCTGGTATCCGGCCGCGGCCTCACACGCGGGCCAGGACCTCTCGCCGGCCACGCAGGATGCCTTCGACGTTCCCGGCTTCTCGGGGCCGCGCCGTCAGGCCGCGGTGCGTGACGCGGCGGCCGAGCCCGGGCTCTATCCGTTGGTCGCGTTTTCGCACCACAGCGGCGGGCCGCGCCGGATGGCCACGTTCCTGACCACCCACCTCGCCAGCCACGGATACGTCGTCGCCGCGCTCGATCATTCGGAGGCGTTCGTGCCGGAGCTGAAGCGCCCGCCGGACGAGACGGCGTCGCAGAAGGCGGCCCGGCTCGAGGCCGTGATCGCGAGCCGCGTGCCCGACGTCCGCTTCCTCCTCGATCAGCTCCTCGAGGGAGGAGCCTCGGACTCCGCCGCCCGGCCCGACGTCACCCGCGTGGGTCTCGTCGGGCACAGCTTGGGAGGCTGGACGGCGCTCGCGGTGCCGGACGTCGAGCCTCGCATCCGCGCCGTGGTCGCGCTGGCTCCGGGTGGAGCGTCGCAACGCAAGCCCGGGATCATCCCGGCGACGTTGCGCTTCGAATGGGAACGTGACGTGCCGACGTTGTACCTGGTCGCCGAAAACGACACATCCTTGCCCATTCCGGGCATGTACGAGCTGTTCGAACGCACGCCGTCCACTCGACGGATGGTGATCCTGCGCCGCGCCGATCACATGCATTTCATGGACGCGGTCGAGGAGATGCACGAGGCGGTGAGGGGCATGCCGCTCCCGGGCGATCTCGCCTGGCTGTCGAGAGACATGCGCCCGGTTGGGGAGCTGTGCTCGGGCGAGCAGGCGCACACATTCGTCCGCGGGCTGACTCTCTGCCACATGGACGCCGTCTTGAAGGAGCGCGAAGGCGCGCGGCGACTGCTGGACGGCGACATCCAGCGCGAGCTCGAAACGCGCGGCGTGGAGGGGCAGGAAATGAAAAGTCCCGACGTGGCGCGGCACAGCGCGCGTGAGCCGTGAGAGTAGGAATGAGACTCGGCTCAGGGGGATCCCACGCCGGGACGCGTCAGTGTAGCACGGGTCGGGTGCAGAAAGCGAGCACTATGCTCGGCGCCACTACTCGGACACGTAATTCATTTTAAATCTGTTTGTTATAGCGATTCTGCCTGTCGGATCGAACCCATCCTCTTCTATTGTTCTCGACCGCTGGTATCCATCTCGTATGCGGAGGGGAGCACGCCGCGCGTGAGTCTCTGATCGTAAAGTCTAGATACACAAAGCGCTCCGACGACTTTGTCCGGAGGACCCATTTACGGACCCTCACGTTGGCCGTACGCTACGAGCCGAGGAGGCGATCCCGTGTTCTCCAAGACATCGGCCGACGACCTTCGCGCGATCCTCACCGCCTATCGGACCGTGAAGAACGGCTCCTGGCCCCAGATGCACACCGCGATGGAGCGCCGTGCGGCGCACTGGGCGATGGCCGGAGAGCCCGAGCTCGCCTCGGAGCTCGAGAGCTACGTCAAGGAGACGGAGATGCCGGAGGGGGCGGTCCGGGTGTTCTGGAAGCTCGGGCCGAAGTTCATCTTCGCCGGATGCAACGAGCGCTTCGCGCACGACGCCGGAATGGCGGCGGCGGACCTCATGGGGACCGATGACTTCGACGCGCGCCTGCCCTGGGGCGGTCAGGCCGCGAAGTACCGGGCGGACGACATGGAGGTCTTCCAGTCGCGGCAGGCCAAGCTCGACATCCTGGAGCGCCAGAAGTCGGCCACCGGCGAAGTGTTCTGGGTCCGGGTCGGGAAGGCGCCCATCCTCGCTCCCGACGGCAGCGCGCGCGGCATCCTGGGGATGTACGACATCCTCGACGACAAGACCGCGAGCAAGCTGTTCATGGCTCGTTCTCAGTCCGCGCCCAAGGCTTGAGCGGCGGGACCGGCTGCGTCATCGTCGGCGGCGGGCCCGCGGGGATGGTCCTGGGCCTGCTCCTGGCGCGGCGCGGCGTCCGCGTGCAGGTCCTGGAGAGGCACGCGGACTTCGAGCGCGACTTCCGCGGCGACACCATCCATCCCTCGACGATGGAGATGCTCGACCGCATCGGGGCGGCGGAGCAGCTGCACCAGCTCCGCCACGGCAAGCTGCGCGCGATGCGCTTCGTCACCCCGCAGAAGACGTGGCGGCTCGTGCAGCTCGATCACCTCAAGACGCGCTTCCCCTACATCATGATCGCGCCCCAGGCGCGCTTCCTGGAGTTCCTCCACGAGCGCGCGCGGCGCTACGCGCACTTCTCGCTCGTCTTCGACGCGAGCGTGCAGGAGCTGATCGAGGAGGACCGCGTGGTCAAGGGCGTCCGCTACGAGGACGCCCAGGGGCAGCGGCACGACGTCCGCGCTCCGCTGACGGTGGCCGCGGATGGGCGCAGCAGCCGCCTGGCCCGCCGGGCCGGGCTCGAGCCCGTCCCGCAGGCACCGGAGATGGACGTCATCTGGCTGCGGTTCCCCAAGAAGATCGGCGACCTCCCGGACGAAGGCGCGCTCTACAGCGGCGACGGGAAGTTCATGGTCGTCTTCGACCGTGAGAAAGAGTGGCAGGCGGGCTACGTGATCGCCAAGGGCGGCTACAAGCGGCTGCGCGAGGAGGGGATCGCGCAGCTGCAGCGCCACGTGGCACGGCTCGTGCCCTGGCTCGCGGACCGCGTGGGCGCGCTGGACGATTGGAAGAAGACGCACATGCTCGCCGTGGCTGCGGATCGGCTCCCTCGGTGGCACAAGCCCGGGCTGCTCTTCATCGGCGACGCCGCGCACGCCATGTCGCCCATCGGCGGCGTCGGCATCAACTACGCGATCGGGGACGCGGTCGAGGCCGCGAACGTGCTGTCGGAGAAGCTGCGCGCGGGGGGGCCGATCGAGGAAGCCGACCTGGCCGAAGTGCAGCGGCGTCGCGAGCCCGTCGTGGCGCAGGTCCAGCGCCTGCAGGCCGCCATCCAGCAGCGCGTCGTCGGCGAATCGCTGCAGCACCAGAGGCCGTTTGCGCCGCCCTTGCCCGTCCGCCTGCTCCTGGCCACGCCGTTCCTGCGCGACATCCCGGCGCGGATGGTGGCCTTCGGTCCCCATCCGTACCGGTTGGAGCGCGCGGACGAACATCCGCCCGCCTGAGCCGCCCTCAGTACTTCCGCGGCACGAACGTCTGGTCCGTCATGGGCGGCCGCACGTAGGTTCCATCCTTCTGCCGCTTCGGGAGCGCGATCTTCTCCCGCTCGATGTCCTTGTAGGGCACGAGGGAAAGGAGGTGCGAGATCAGGTTGAGGCGGGCCGCGCGCTTGTCGTCCGCCTCCACGACGAACCAGGGCGCCTGCTTGATGTCGGTGTGCGAGAACATCTCGTCCTTGGCCCGCGAGTATTCGACCCAGCGCGAGCGCGACTCCAGGTCCATCGGGCTCAGCTTCCAGTGTTTGGTCGGGTCTTCGAGGCGGGCCTGGAAGCGCTTCTCCTGCTCCTCGTCGCTCACGGAGAACCAGTACTTCACGAGCTGGATGCCGGAGCGCACCAGCATCCGCTCGAACTCGGGGCAGGAGCGCAGGAACTCCTGGTACTCCACGTCGGTGCAGAACCCCATGACGCGCTCGACGCCCGCCCGGTTGTACCAGGAGCGGTCGAAGAGGACGATCTCACCTCCCGCGGGCAGATGGGGCGCGTAGCGCTGGAAGTACCACTGCGTCTTCTCGCGGTCGCTGGGCGCGGCCAGGGCGACCACGCGGCACACGCGCGCGCTCATGCTCTGGCTGATCGACTTGATGGCCCCGCCCTTGCCCGCGGCGTCGCGGCCCTCGAAGATCACGACCATCCGGTGGCCGGTGCTCTTGACCCACTCCTGGAGCTTGACCAGCTCCACGTTGAGGCCCTTGAGCGCCTTCTCGTAGGCCTTCTTCTTCACTCGGCCGGCCGTATCCTTCTGCTCTTCCGCCTGTTCTTCGTCTTCGCGCCGCTTGCTCTTCTTTCCCATACGGTGCGCAGGGTATCACCGAGGGCGGAATCGGATACCATTCCGCTGGCGGGGGGGGAACGGGGGGATGAACGTCGGCGCGAGCGATGCCGGGTGGCCCCTCGCGCAGTACGGGCCCCACCCCCGGTTCGATCGCGGTCTCCGGCTGGCAGCAAGCGCGTTCGCCGTCGCCGTCTCCTATTACGTCGGCTCCCTCCTGGGGTTCCTGCTCCGAGTTCCCCCGGAAACGACCTCCGTCCTCTGGCCGCCCAACGCGATCCTCACCGCCGCTCTCATCCTGACCCCCTCCACCCGCCGGTGGTGGATCTACCTCGCGGCCGCGTTCCCCGCGCACCTGGCCGTGCAGATGGGCACCGGCTGGCCGCGGGCGATGATCCTCGCCCTCTACGTGACGAACTGCAGCGAGGCCCTCATCGCGGCCTACTGCATGCGCCGCCTCGACCACACGCGCGTACGGTTCGACACGCTCCGCGGCATGGCCGTCTTCCTCGTGTCCGCCGTCCTCGTCGCCCCCTTCCTCTCGTCGTTCCTCGACGCGTGGATCGTGAGCTGGCAACGCGGAGAGCATTTCTGGACGGTGTGGAGCAACCGATTCTTCTCGAACACGCTCAGCCAGCTCGTCTTCGTCCCCGCCATCGTCATGCTGCTGGGCGGGGGCCGGGCCGCCCTGCGCCGCGCCCGCCCCGCGCATCAAGTCGAGGCCGTCCTGTTCGCCGTGGCCACCGTCGCCGTCGCCATCCTCGTCTTCGCGGCGCCCGGGCCCGAGGAAGGACTCGTGGGCGGTCTCTCGCGCCTGCCTTTCGTCCTGCTCCTCGCCCCGCTCCTCTGGGGCGCGGTGCGCTTCGGGCCGGCGGGGGCGAGCTTCTCCCTGCTGGGCCTGGCCACCGTCGCTCTCTGGTCCGCCGTCCACGGCCGCGGGCTCCTCTCGGGCCTGCCGCCGCGCGAAGCCGCCCTCACGTTCCAGAGCCTCACCTGGATCGTCGGTGTACCGCTGCTCTGCCTGGCCGCCATCGTCCGCGAGCGGCACGTGGGCGAGCTCTTCCTGAGGGACCGCCTGCGCTTCGAGCAGCTCCTCTCCGAGCTCGCCCGCGCCTTCGTCCATCCTTCCAGCGCGGAGATGGAGATCACGTTCGACTCGTGGCTCGCCCTCGCGGGCCGGCGGCTCAAGATGGACCGCCTGATCGTCCTCGTGCACGGCCCCGGGGGAATCCTCGACATCCATTACGCCTGGGCCTCCGCCGCCATCGAAGCGCGCGGCATGACCTCGTCCCGCATCCCGAACGCCGTTCCACGGATCGCGGAGCGCATCCTGGCCGTGGAGACCGAGGGCCAGGGGGCGGCCATCCTCGGAGTCGCGCACTCGTGGGTCGAGGTGTCGGAGGTCGGCTGGATGCTCACCGTGCCCCTCATCGGCAGCGGCCGGGTGCTGGGCGCGTTCGTCTCCGTGCGGGAACGTCCGATCGAGCCCGACGAGGCGGACGAGCTGACGCGCCGGCTCGACCTCCTGGCCGACGTGCTGGCGGGGGCGCTCACCCGCAAGGAAGTGGAAGATGCCCTCCGCGGGCGCGACGACCTGAAGTCCGCGATCCTCGCCTCTCTCGGCGCGGGGGTGGCCGTCCTGGACCGCGACGGAACGATCATCACCGTCAGCGAGGCCTGGGCCGATTGGGCTCCCGCGGATGGGGACGGCGTTCCCGGAGAAGGCGAGAACTGTCTCGACCGCTGGCGCCACGTTGCCCCCGCCGGGATCGACCAGGCGGGCGAGATCAGCCGGGGGATCGAAAGCGTGATCGACGGCGTGCAGCCCAGCTTCACCTGCACGTTCTCCGGCGTGGCCTCGGACGTGACGCGGTGGCTCACGTTGTCGGTCGTTCGCCTGGCCGGGCCGATGGGGGCCAAGGGATCGGTGGTCGTCACCATCGGCCCGTCCGCCACGCACGGGGCCGCGCGCGGAGAGCGCCGGGGCCTGGACGCCTAGCGGGAAGCCGCGGCCGGGCTCCGGACACAACGGAAGCCCAGGTGGTTGCTGCCCGTCCGGACCTCCCCCTTGCCTCGCGTGCCCAGCATGTAGCGCGTGCAGTACTGCTCGGTGCAGAGGAACGAGCCCCCGCGGTGCACGCGCTTGGGCTGATCGGGCTCGGCGGGATCGTAGCTGCTCGCCGGACCACCCGGGTTGCGCGCGACGCCGCCGGCTGAGGCCAGCGCCGCGTAGTAGTCCGGGCGGTACCAGTCGCTCACCCATTCCCAGGCGTTGCCGGCCACGTCGTAGAGGCCGTACCCATTGGGCGCGAACTGCGCCACGGGAGCGAGGCCCACGTAGCCGTCCTCGCCGCTCTCCGCATCTTTCACCGGGAACCGTCCCTCGTAGATGTTGGCCGCCCACCGCCCGCCCGGCTTGAGCTCATCGCCCCAGGGATAGAGCTTGCCGCTCAGGCCGCCGCGCGCCGCGAACTCCCACTCCGCCTCCGTGGGCAAGCGCTTCTGCGCCCAGCGCGCATAGGCCTCGGCGTCTTCGTAGGCCACGTGGACGACGGGTAGCTTCTCGCGGCCCTTGAGATCGCTCGCGGGCCCCAGGGGATGGCGCCAGCTCGCGCCGCGGACGTAGGACCACCAGCGGTAATGATCGTCCAGCGGCACCGCCTGCGGCACCGGGGTGAACACGACCGAGCCCGCGACGAGGTTCTCCTCGGGCGCGCCGGGGAACTCCTCTCGCGTCGGCTTCTTCTCCGCGACCGTGACGTACCCCGTCGCCTTCACGAACGCCGCGAACTGCTCGTTCGTGACCTCGGTCGCGTCCATCCAGAAGGGATCGACGGCAACGCGGTGGATGGGGCGCGTGTCGGCCATGGCCTCGTGCCCGCCGTGCTCGAGGTGGCGGGGGTCGATCGCGCCCATCGAGAACTCGCCTCCGGGAATCCAGACCATGCCCGCGGGCGCCGGTCCCGGCGCCGCCGCCGGGTTGGGCACGGTGGGGGCGAAGGCCGTCTCGGAAGAGGGGGGTGCCGCCACGACGGCAGCGGGGACGGCCGGAGCGGCGGGCGCGGCGGCGCGGGAGCGCATGGCCCAGGTGCCTGCCCCCGCCGCGGCCACCAGGGCCGCGACGATCATCCCGACACGACCCCGATCGACGCTCATTTCCACTCAAACATAGACCTGCGCACTATAACTGTCCAAATCACCGGTCCTCGAACGTCACTGTGATGGGAAGGGGAGACCGCCCATGAAGTACATGCTGATGGACTACGTCAACGAGGCGGGCTGGCCCGAGCTCTCGGCGGAAGACAAGGAGCGCTGGCTGGGAGTCTACCGGGCCTACGTCGAGGCCATGGCCCGCGCGGGAGTGCTCAAGGGCAGCGGCGGCTTGATGCCGACCTCCGCGGCCACGACCGTGCGCGTCGTGGACGGGAAGACGCAAGTCCTGGACGGCCCTTACGCCGATTCCAAGGAGCAGCTCGCCGGGTACCACATCGTCGAGGTGCCCGATCTCGACGCCGCCATCGCCTGGGCCGCGCGGTGCCCGACCGCGCTCCACGGCGTCGTCGAGGTCCGCCCGTTCCGGCAGTCCTCGGACGACCCCGCCCTGCAGAAGTTCATCGACAGCCTCCCGAAAGTCCCGGGCCAGTGACGATTGACTCGAACGAATTGAGGACATGACATGCGCAAGCTGATCGTCTTCGAGAACGTGAGCGTCGACGGCTACTTCACCGATGCCCGCAACGACATGAGCTGGGCCCACCACCGCAGCGCGGACGACGCGGAGTGGAACGCGTTCACGGCGGAGAACGCGAGCGGCGAGAGCCAGCTCCTCTTCGGCCGGAAGACCTGCGAGCTGATGGTGAAGTACTGGCCGACGCCCGAGGCGAAGGAGAAGGATGGGAAGGTGGCGGAGGGGATGAACACCTTGCCCAAGATCGTCTTCTCGCGCACGCTGACGAGCGTCTCGTGGGTCAACACCAGGGTCGTGAACGGCGACCCGGCGGCGGAAGTCCGCAAGCTGAAGAGCGAGCCGGGGCCGGTCCTGGTGATCCTGGGCAGCGGCAGCATCGTCGCCCAGCTCGCGGCCGTGGGCCTCGTCGACGAGTACCAGCTCGTGGTGACCCCGGTCGCCGTCGGTCAAGGGCGGACGCTTTTCGAAGGGCTCCCGAAGAACATGGACCTGAGGCTGACGTACTCGCGGGTCTTCAAGAACGGGAAGGTCCTGCTCCACTACGCGCCCGCGTGACGGAAGACGCCGGCGACGCCGCCGCGCGTCGCACGGCGGAGGCAGTGGCGCGCCGCAGCTATGGCCGGCTGGTGGCCTTCCTGGCCGCGCGGACTCGTGACGTCGCCACCGCCGAAGACGCCCTCGCCGAGGCCTTCGCCTCCGCGCTCGCGGACTGGCCGTGCCGCGGCTGCCCAGCGAACCCCGAGGGATGGCTGATGACCGTCGCCCGGCGCCGGCTGACGGATGGGGCGCGCCGCCGAGCCACCAGCGAGGCGGGCGCCGCGCAGCTCCGGCTCCTGGCCGAGGGAATGGAGGCGGCGGCGGCCGAGGCCGAGATCCCGGATCGCCGCCTCGCGCTGCTGTTCGCGTGTGCGCATCCCGCCATCGAGGCCGCCGTCCGTGCGCCCCTGATGTTGCAGACGGTGGTCGGCCTGGACGCGAAACAGATCGCTTCCGCCTTCCTCGTCTCCCCGGCGGCCATGGGCAAGCGACTGGTGCGGGCCAAGGACAAGATCCGCGAGGCCGGCATCCCTTTCCGGGTTCCGGAGCGGGAAGAGCTGCCCGGGCGGCTGGCCGCCGTCCTCGAGGCCGTCTACGCCGCGTTCGCGGAAGGCTGGTCGGACGCGGGCGGTACGGACGTCGCCCGGCGCGACCTCAGGGAGGAAGGCCTGTTCCTGGCCCGGCTCGTGGCCGAGCTGCTCCCCGACGAACCGGAGGCGCTGGGCCTGCTCGCGCTCGTCCTTCACGCGGAGGCCCGGCGCGCCGCTCGCCGCGACGGGCACGGCGAATACGTCGCGTTCGCCGAGCAGGACATGGCCCGCTGGGATTGGCCGATGATCGCGGAGGCGGAAGCGCGTCTGGGGCGGGCCAGCGCCATGGGAGTCATCGGCCGGTATCAGCTCGAAGCCGCGCTGCAGTCGGCGCACGTCCATCGCCGCCACACGGGGGAGGCGAACTGGGACGCCGTCCTGCAGCTCTACGACGCGCTGGCCGCGATCACCGGATCGCCCGTTGTGGCCGTCAACCGCGCGCTCGCCGTCGCGGAGATCCGGGGCCCGCGCGCCGCCCTGGCCGCGCTGGAGGAAGTCGCGGCGGACCGGCGTCTGGCCGAGTACCAGCCCTACTGGGCGGTGCGCGCGGACCTGCTCGCGCGCACGGGCGCCCACGTCGAGGCTCGCCGCGCCTACGACCTGGCCATCGGCCTCGAGCGCGACCCCGCCGTGCGCCGGTTCCTGCAGCGGCGGCAATCGTCCCGGCCCGGCTGATCTGTCACCTCGGGGCGCCCGCGGACTCCCTGTATGGAGGACACTCGTAGTGTCCTCACCGAGACGCGCGAGAGGTGGACATGAGCGACGAGCCGGCGCAGGCCAAGGGCCCCGATCTGGCCGCGGGTCTCCCCTTCGAAGATCTCCCGGACGGACAACCGCAGCTCGGACACGTGGACGGCGAGGCGGTCCTGCTCGTCCGGCGCGGCCGCGAGGCCTTCGCGATCGGGGCGACCTGTAGCCACTACGGCGGTCCCCTCGCCGAAGGCCTCGTCGTCGGCGAGACCGTTCGCTGTCCCTGGCACCACGCCTGCTTCAGCCTCCGCACCGGCGAGGCCCTGCGCGCTCCCGCGCTGAAGCCCGTCGACGCGTACGAGGTCGCCATCGAAGGCGGCAAGGCCATCGTCCGCGGCAAGGAGAAGCGGCCGGGAACGGTGCGGCCGCGGGCTCGCGCCGGCGTCACGCCCCGTTCGGTCGGCATCGTGGGGGCGGGCGCGGCGGGGAACGGCGTGGCCGAGGAGCTGCGCCACCTCGGGTACCAAGGCGAGATCACCCTGGTGGACGCGGACCGCGACGCGCCCTACGACCGTCCGAACCTCTCCAAGGACTACCTCGCGGGCACCGCCCCCGAGGACTGGATCCCGCTGCACCCACGCGCGTATTACGAAGAGCAGGCGATCGAGCTCGCCCTGGGCCAGCGCGTGGCCGCGCTCGACCCCGCACGGAAGGCGCTCACCTTCGAAGACGGGACCACGCGCGCGTTCGGCGCCATCGTCCTGGCCACGGGGGCCGAGCCCGTGCGCTTGAAGATCCCGGGTGAGAGCGGCCTCCCCGTCTTCTATCTGCGATCGCTCGCGGACAGCCGGGCGATCGTGGCCGCCGCGCAGAGCGCGCGGCGGGCCGTCGTGCTGGGGGCGAGCTTCATCGGCCTGGAGGTGGCGGCGTCGCTGCGGGCGCGCAAGGTCGAGGTCCACGTGGTCGCGCCGGACGAGCGGCCGCTCGCGCGCGTGCTGGGCACGGAGGCCGGCGACTTCGTGCGCCGCCTCCACGAGGAGCACGGGGTGGTGTTCCACCTGGGCCAGACGGCGAGTGGGCTCGAGCCCGGCCGTGTGGTGACGTCCTCGGGCGAACGGCTCGCCGCGGACCTCGTCGTGGCCGGGGTGGGAGTGCGGCCGGCGGTGGCGCTGGCCCAGGCGGCGGGACTGCGCGTGGACGACGGGATCGTCGTCGATTCCGTCCTTCAAACGCCGGCCGCGGGCGTGTTCGCCATCGGCGACAGCGCGCGCTGGCCGGAGCCGCGCCACGGCGGCATGGCGCGGATCGAGCACTGGGTGCTCGCGCAGCGCCAGGGGCAGGCGGTGGCGCGGACGCTGGCGGGTGTGGGCGGGCCCTTCACGGACGTCCCGTTCTTCTGGAGCCAGCACTACGACATCTCGCTCAACTACGTCGGCTACGCGCCGCGGTTCGACCAGGCCGTCGTGGACGGCAGCCTGGAGAAGCACGACGCGAGCATCCGCTACTTCTCGGGAGGCAAGCTCCTCGCGCTGGCCAGCCTGTTCCGCGATCGCGAGAGCCTGGAGACGGAGCTGGCGATGGAGGAGTCCGCGGCGCGTCAGTGATGGTGGGGAGGAGTCCCGGGCGCGTGCTCGTGGGGAGGCTTCGCGGCCGCGGGCGCGTGCGAGTGCCCTTCGGCTTCTTCGTGGCCTCCCGCCTCCTCGTGGCCCGCCCCGTCGTGGTGATGCTCCTGCGGGAGGGCTTCGGCCAGCTCCTGCTTCTCCGCCGGCGTGAGGCTCGGCAGATGCCGCACGAACGCCACGATGTCCTGGAGCTCCGGGTCCTGATGGTTCACGCCGAACGCGGGCATGCCGCTGGCGCGGATGCCGTTCTTGACGATCCAGAAGAGCTGGCCGTCCGAGAATCCCTGCGTGTGCGCGCCGTCGAGGTCCGGTGGCTTCGGGTTCATCCCCTCCGCCATCTCCATCGCCTTCACCCCGGGTGCGCCGTGGCAGGGGAGGCAGTTCGAGCCGTAGTGCTCCATGCCCCGCGCCGCACGCGCCGGATCCGCGGGAATGCTCAGCGCAGGCGCGTGACGGGCGATCGCCTTGTCCCGGGCGACGGGCGCGAAGCGGTCGACCATGTCCGGCGGTGTCGTGGCCGCGATGGCCATGCGCCCGCCGTAGACGATGAAGGCGCCCGCCCCGAGCACGAGGAGAAGACCAACGACGACACCCGCGATGAACCGCATCTCTCTCCTTTAGCCTAGCACTCGCCCCGCCGGCGAATGGAGCCACCGGTCGATTAGAGTCGGGGCGGCGGCATTGGTGACAGGGGTGACGCCCCGGCGCGCGGGAAAAGAAGCAGAATGGCGGGGCCGGTGCCTGGGGAGGGACGAGATTGGTGAACCGCTCGACGCTCGCGTCCGTGGCCGCCCTCATCGTGATCGGAGCCGGACAGGGCGCGAGCCAGGAGGCGCGCCCGGCCCCGACCGCGCTCGCTCCGAAGAGCATGGCCCGCATCGGCAACGTCGACTCGCGCTTCCAGTCGTACAACGTCGAGATGATCGAGGTGACGGGCGGGAAGTTCTGGAAGCCCTATAGCTCCATGGCCTCCCCGAGGCTTGCGCCTTCTCCCTCGCCTTCCGCATCGGGCACGCCCGGCGGTCTCAATCCGGACCTCTACGAATATCGCGCGCCCATCGACCTCGCGAGACCGCGGTTGCGTGCGCTGGCCGCCGCCCTTGCCCCCGCCTACATGCGCGTGAGCGGCACCTGGGCCAACTCCACGTTCCTTTCGGAAGACGACACGGTGCCTCCGGCGCCGCCCGCGGGTTTCGGTGGCGTGCTGAGCCGCGCGCAGTGGAAGGGCGTCGTGGACTTCTCGCGCGCCGTAGACGCACCGATCGTGACGTCGATGGCGACGAGCGTGGGCACGCGCGACGCCGCCGGGGTGTGGACGCCGACGCAGGCCCGGCGCTTTCTCGCGTACACCAGGTCGCTGGGCGGCCACATCGTGGCCGCGGAGTTCATGAACGAGCCGAACTTCGCGTCGATCGGGGGCGCGCCGCCCGGCTACGACGCTGCCGCCTACGGCCGCGACTTCAAGGTGTTCCGCGCCTTCGCCAAAGAGGCCGCGCCCGACATGGTGATCCTCGGTCCGGGCTCGGTGGGCGAGCGGGCCACGGGCGGTCTCGGCTCCGGCACCATCCGGTCGCTCAAGACCCGCGACCTGCTGGCGGCGACGGGACCCGGGGTCGATGCCTTTTCGTATCACCACTACGGCACCGTCTCCAAGCGCTGCGCGGGCGGAGCCGCGGCCATGACCACGCCCGAAGACGCGCTGTCGGAGGAGTGGCTCGCGCGCACGGACGCATCGCTCGCGTTCTACCGGTCGCTGCGCGACGAGTTCGAGCCGGGCAAACCCATCTGGCTGACGGAGGTCGCGGACGCGGCCTGCGGCGGCAACCCATGGGCGTCGTCGTTCACCGACACGTTCCGTTATCTCGATCAGCTCGGCCGGATGGCGAAGCAGGGGGTGCGCATGGTCGCGCACAACACGCTCGTGGCCAGCGACTACGGCCTGCTCGACGAGCACGACTTCACTCCCAAGCCGAACTACTGGGGCGCGCTGCTGTGGCGCCGGCTCATGGGCTCGACCGTGCTCGACTCCGGCCTGCCGCCACGCGCCGGGCTCCACGCGTACGCACATTGCCTGCGTGACGAGCCGGGCGGGGTCGCGCTGCTGCTGATCAACACCGACCGCGCCGCGTCACAGGCGGTCACGCTCCCGGCCGCGGCCGAGCGGTACACCCTGACATCGCGCGACCTGCTGAGCCGGTCCGTCGAGTTGAATGGCAAGGCGTTGACGCTGGTCGGCGACGCCCTGCCCGCCTTGACGGCCGCGCGCGTGACCGCGGGCGAGGTCACGCTGGCGCCGGCTTCGATCACGTTCCTGGCCGTCCCCGCGGCCGGGAACGCCTCCTGCCGATAGGGCGAGCCCGGGCGCGGCCCCTCAGTTCGCGCCGTACGCGGCGCGCACATTGCGACTCGTCTGCCAGCGCACGGCCTGGGCAAGCGCTTTGAGCTTCATCGTGCGCAACGGGTACCGTCGCGAGCTGAAGCCGCGGCATTCCTCGGGAAGCAGGACGAGGCTGACGTGGACGTTGGGCGCGCAACCGATGGGCAGGCCGCGCTCCATGCACGCCTCGTAGAGCCGCCGGAAGACGGGCACGAGCTCGTCGGTGCGGGGCGGGGGCACGTCCTCCATGTCCGTCCCCATGAGGGGCCGGAAGACGCACACCGTCGGCACGGCGCCGACCGACGTGATCCAGTCGATCGCGCGCATCGACGATTCCGGCGGCTCCAGGCCCGCGATGATCTCGCCGTTCGTGACCCAGGGCTCGGTGCGCGGGCCCGTACGGCCGAGGGAGGCGCAATAGGCGATCGCGGAGAGGTAGTAGTCGAGCCCGTATTCGGCGTTCTTCCCCGGACAGACGTCCTTGAAGATGTCGCGGTCGAAGATCTCGAAGCAGAAGGACACACGGTTGACGCCCATCGCGCGCAGCGCGTCGTAGCGCCGCAGGTCGCGATGGGGCGGCGTCTGGACCCCGACGAGCAGCCCGAGCTCTTTCTTGATGCGCTTGACGTAGGGCTCCAGGATGTCGAGGTACGTGTCGCCCGTGTAATGGCCGGTGTTGAAGTCCACGTAGGTGATTCCGGACTCGGCGCGGGCGGCGCGCACGACCTCCATCACCTCGGCCACGGACTTCTCGTCCGCGTCGTCCGCCCCCAGGTTGAGCCCGACCGAGCAGAACCTGCAGTTCGTCCGGCGCGGCTTGACCGTCCAGTATTCGCAGACCTTGGCCGGGTAGATGCCGAGGTACGTACCCTGAAGCGTTCCCACTCGCGTCATCGGCTTTCCGCTCGACGTGAAGCGCTCGTACCAGGCGGGGCGCGGCGAGAGGCGGACGCGTGCGACGTCCGTATCCCGCCAGCGCAGGACGTAGCCCCGATCGTCACGGAGGAGAGCGTACGGGGAAGACTGGGCGAAGCGCTCGGCCACGGGCACGTTCGTCCACAGGTCACCCGGCAGGATCAGCTCGAGGCCGCTCCCGAGGCCGGCGCGGGTCCGGAGGATCTTCCGCCCCCCGTCCGCCTCCACGAAGCAGGAGTCGTCGAGGCGAAGCCCCCGGCAGTAGAGGTCCAGCTTCAGGTACGCGGGATTGTTCCGGCGGGAGTCGATCATCGGAGGGACCACCTCTCTGGATCGAACGATCCATTTGTTTCCGGCGAATCCGGCCTCATATCTGAAGGACGAGGAGCACTCCCATGACGATGGCCGTAGTCACGATCGCGATCGTGCTGGTGGCCGGGCTGGCCTTCCAGGCTCTCCGGGCCTTTTTTCAAATGCGCGGCACCCGTCTCGTCACCTGTCCGGAGACCAGGGCGCCGGCGGCGGTCGAGTTGGACGTCGCTCACCTTGCCCTCACGTCGGCGGCCGGCCTCCGGGAGCTGCGGCTCCGTGACTGCTCGCGCTGGCCCGAGAAGGAGCACTGCGGGCAGATGTGCCTGGCCGAGATCGAGGAGGCCCCGCAGGGATGTCTCGTGCGCGACCTCCTGCGCGGCTGGTACGAGGACAAGTCGTGCGCCCTGTGCGGGCGGGCGATCGCGCCCATCCACTGGCACGATCACAAGCCGGCCCTCAAGGCTCCGGACGACCGCATCTGGGAATGGAGCGAGGTCCCCCCCGAGCAGCTGCCCGCGTTCCTGGCCGGGGCCCGTGCCGTGTGCTGGAGCTGCATGATCGCCGAAGGGTTCCGGCGCGACCATCCGGACCTCGTCGTCGAGCGCCCGCGCCCGCCGCGTCACGCGAGTCACTGAACGCTCGTCAGCCGCGCCCCCAGCGCTGGATGCGCGCCACCATCTCGTCGCCTTCCTCCTCGTGGAGCATCCGGTCCAGGGCGGGATAGAGGATCTGTTCCTCCTTGAGGTCGTGGTCCCGCTGGATCTGGCGCAGCTCGGCGCGGCTGAGCTCGATGGGCGCGGCGGGATCGTCGATCTCCCGCTCCATCACGACCAGAAGGGACACGATCGCGCGGTGCTCGGCGCGCATCACTGCGCTGGGCCCGTTGCCTCCTTCCAGGCGGCAGTGCGTCTCGAAGGCGGGGAAGAGGAGCTGCTCCTCGAAGTCGATGTGACGCCTCAGGCCATGGGCGAAGTCGGTGAAGAGGTCTCGTGCCTGGGCCAGGGCACCACGGGCCCGGGCTTCGAAGGCCGCCGCTTCCAGCCCGTCGAGGCGGGCGTGGTCCCAGACGAGAGCCTCCGTGACCTCACGGAAAGAGCCGACGGGCGCGGCCCGGCGCTCCACGTCGATCTCCCAGGAAGCTGGCCCTTCGCGGACAGGTGACCACTCGAACGCACCGCGCCGCTCGCGTCGGAGCGCTTCCAGCGCGCTCACGGGAGCTTGCGCACAGACCAGGCGGAGCCGCTGCCCGGGGGCGAGAGCGTCGAACGCCTCCAGTACCACGTCGGGGCCGGATTGGGCGGGGATCCGATTGCAGTCCAGCCGTTCGGGCACATCCACCGCAGAGCTCATGGCCTCCTCCTTCTCGTAGGACTCGGACTTGGGCCGGCAAGGGCCGTGCCACGGGGACCCATGGATCGCACGCCTGCTCGTGGCCGCGGCGCGGCCCCACGGGCGCGTACGTTTTGCGCGACGTGGGTGTGCTCACGCGAACCTTGCGCGGCAGAAGCCGCTTTTCGTGCGGCACCCTGCTTGCAGTACCGCCGGCGAGCGTGCGGTCGCGGGATCGCGCGGGTGGCAGAGCGGAGGACGCGATGGACGCATCGGCAATCGTGGCAGGGGGCTTCGAGAGCGTGACCAGCTATCTGGCCTGGGACCACGACCGGCTGGACGAGGTACTGCGATCCGTCTCCGTGGCGGTGAGGAACGGCCGGTTCGAGGAAGCCTCCGCTCGCTACGATCGTTTCGAGTCGGGCCTGCTGCGCCATCTGCGCGTCGAGGAGGAGCTGGTCTTCCCGGTGTTCGAGGCGCGCAGCGGCATGACCAGCGGGCCCACCGACGTGATGCGCGACGAGCACCGCCACGTCCGGCAGGCCCTGCAGGTCATGCGGCGCGGCCTGCAGGGGAGCGACGCCGGCGGCTACGAAGACGGGCTGCGCTTCTTCGATTCCGTGCTGCCCGACCACAACGCCAAGGAAGAACACATCCTCTATCCGACCCTGGACCGCCTCCTGCGGCCGGCGGAACGCGCGGCCCTGGTCTCACGCCTGCAGCGGGAGTCGGCGCGATGACCGGCCTCGAGGTCCTGCTCCATCGCTTCGAGAGTGGCCGCCGCGACGCGCGCATGACCTCGCCGGCCTCGGACGAGGAGCTGCAGCGCATCGACGAGGCACTGGGGCGCCCGCTGCCCCCCCCACTCCGCGCCTTGCTGCACGAAGTCGGCGGTGGCCTCTACGAAGGAGGTCACGAGATCTTCGGACCCTCGCGAGTGATGCTCCACGACATCGAGCTCGTCCCCGACATCCTCTCCGTGCGCACACGGTTGATGGCGGAAGGCGTTCTCCATCCGCATTTCCTGCCCTTCCATCGCGGAGGGGCCACGTTCCACCTGATCCGCACCGAAGGCCCGGGCGCGGGCTGCGTGGTCTCGCTCCCCTCGGGCCGGGTCTACGCGGACCTCCCCTCGTTCATCGAGCAGGTGCTGCTGCGAGACCAGGGCGGGCCCGACGCGCGCCCTTCGCAGCCGGCCGCTTCCACTTCCGGAGGAGTCTCATGCTGAAGACGACCGTCGCCGCGATGCTCACCCTCGCCGCCGTCCTTGCCGCCGCCGGCCCCGCTTCCGCCACCGTGGCCATGCAGAAGAAAGCCAAGGAGGCGGGCCTCGAAGTCCAGAACTGCCTCTACTGCCACAAGGAGAAGATGCCCAAGAAGGGCGCGAGCACGTACAACGAGCGTGGGGAGTGGCTGCGCGCGCAGAAGGAGAAGCGGCAGGCCAGGGAGGTCGATGCCGCCTGGCTGAAGGAATACAAGGAGAAGAAGTAGCCGCGCCGCCGGCTGACGCGAACGGAAGGAACGATGACCAACGACCTCGTGATCGGCATGGCGGGCGCGGGTGGGGACGGCGTCGTCTCCGCGGGCGAGTCCCTGATCGCCGCCGCGGCCGAGATCGGCTATCACGCGATCCTCACCAAGAGCTTCGGCCCCCAGATCCGGGGTGGCGAGTCCTCCTGCCGTCTGCGGCTGTCCACGGCGCCGGTGCTGAACCCCGGCGCGCCCTTGGACGTGGCGGTGGCCCTGAACTGGGACGACTTCCTGCGCTTCGGGGCCGAGCTGCCGGTGGGCGGAGGGACCCTCGTCGTCTACGACAGCGCGAGCGGTGTCGCTCCTGATCGCCTGCCCCTGGCGGGCGTGGTCCCGGCCGAGGCGATGGCGGTCCCGGTGGCCGCGCTCGCCCGCGAAGCGGCGGGCACCGAGAAGGCGAAGAACACGGTCGTGCTCGGCCTGCTCGCGGGCTGGCTCGGCCTCCCGCCCGCCCCGATCCTCGGCGGCCTGCGCCGCAAGCTCGCGCGCAAGGCTCCGGAGGTCCTCGCCGGCGGCGAGCGCGCGTTCGCGGCCGGCCTCGCCTATGCCGACGCGCACCCGACGCGCGAGCCACGGCGTCTCAGCCCGCCGCCGGCGGGAGCCGGGGGCAAGCTGCTCGCGGACGGGAACGAGATGTGCGCGGCCGCAGCCATCTTCGCGGGCTGCGAGTTCTTCGGCGGCTATCCGATCACGCCGTCCACCGAGATCATGCAGTTACTCGCCCGCGACCTCTGGCGATACGGCGGCACCGTGCTGCAGGCGGAGGACGAGATCGCGGGCCTGGGCGCGGTGGTGGGCGCGTCGTTCGCGGGCAAGAAAGCCATGACCGCGACCTCGGGCCCGGGCCTGTCGCTGAAGACCGAGATGCTGGGCCTGGCCACCATCGCCGAGCTGCCGCTGGTGTGCGTCGACGTGCAGCGTGGTGGCCCCTCCACGGGAATTCCGACCAAGAGCGAGCAGTCCGACCTGTTCCAGGCCGTCTTCTCCGCGCACGGCGACGTCGTGCGCCCGGTGCTGGCGCCCACGAGCGTGGCCGACACGTTCGTGACGACCGTGGACGCCTTCAACATCGCCGAGGAGTACCAGACACCCGTGCTCGTTCTCTCCGACCAGGAGATCGCGCAGCGCAAGGAGACGGTGGATCCGATCGACACGTCGCGGCTGGCCGTGGTCGAGCGGCTGCGGCCGGCGGCGGCGGACCTCGAGGACTACGCCCGCTTCCGCCACACCGAGAGCGGGATCAGTCCCATCAGCCACCCGGGGATGCCGGGGGGCAACTACCTCGCGGCCGGCATCGAGCACAACGAGAAGGGCGCGCCCACGGCGAGCGGGGAAGTGCACGCGCGCATGAACGAGAAGCGCCTGCGCAAGCTGGACCCGCTGAAGCAACGGTCCGATCTCTTCGACCTGGAGGGGCCCGCGGATGCGCCCCTGGCCCTCGTGGCCTGGGGGAGCCTGGCCGGGACGGCGCGCGAGGCGCGGCGCCGCGCGGCCGCCGAGGGCCTGAAGGTCAAGCTCCTCGTGCCGCGCCTCCTCTACCCCGTCGCGGAGACGGTCTACGACGCGTTCTTCCGCTCCGTGCAGCGCGGCCTCGTGGTCGAGCAGTCACACCAGGGGCAGCTCTTCCGCCTGCTCCGGATGTTCGTGGACGTCCCGCGCGGCCTGGAGCGCCTCGCGCGCAGCGGAGCCAACCCGATCCGGCCCGACGAGGTGCTCGGGCAGCTTCGGCAGATGGCCATGGCCCTCCAGCGCGTCCATGAGGACGAGCTGCAGCCGCAGGAATGAGCGAGGCGAGCGCGACATGAGCACCTCCCCGATCAGCTTCAAGGCGCCGGCCTTCCGGAGCGAGCTCAAGCCCATCTGGTGTCCGGGCTGCGGCGACTACGGCGTGGTCCAGGCGCTCTACCGTGCGCTGGCCGCCGTTGGGCGTCCTCCGCACGAGATCGCGTTCGTCTCCGGCATCGGCTGCTCCAGCCGCATTCCCGGGTACACGACCGCGTACGGCTTCAACACCGTGCACGGCCGCGCCCTGCCCATCGCCCAGGGCATCAAGCTCGCGAGCCCCGAGCTGCTGGTCCTGGTCGCGGGCGGCGATGGCGATGGGTTCTCGATCGGCGGAGGGCACGTGGCCCACGCCATCCGGCGCAACCTCGACCTCACCTACATCGTGATGGACAACCAGATCTACGGGCTCACCAAGGGGCAGCTCTCGCCCACCTCTCCGCGCGGATTGCAGAGCGTGACCTCGCCCTACGGAAGCATCGAGGACCCGGTGAATCCGCTGCTGTACGTCCTGGCCTACGGCGCGGGGTTCGTGGCCCAGGGCACGCCCGCGGACATGAGCGGGCTGGCCGACGTCATCGAGCAGGCCATTCGCTTCCCGGGATTCGCCTTCGTGAACGTGCAGTCGCCTTGCGTGACCTTCGGGGCCGCGGAGGCCCAGCTGCGCCAGCACAAGGCGGAGATGCGGAAGCTCGCGGATCTCGGCCACGATCCCTCCGACCGCATGGCGGCCATGGAGCTCGCCCAGGAGTACGGCCGATCACTGCACACGGGGGTCTACTTCCGTGATCCTGCTCCGCGGCCCACCTACGACGCGGCCGTGCGCGAGCGGCGTGCGGCCCTCGGAGCCGCGGCGCCGTCGCGGCGGCAGGTCCTCGACCGCTTCCGTCCGAAGGCCTGAGGCCCGAGGCCGCTTCCTACTCGACCCAGCGTGCGACGAACAGGTTCGTCTGGTGGCTCTCCGGGTCCGCTCGGTTGGAGGCCCAGACGACGAGCAGGCCGTCCGGGCTGAAGACGGGGAAGCCGTCGAAGCCGGGGGCGGCCGTGATCCGCTCCGCACCCGTGCCGTCCTCTCCGACGAGCCAGAGGTCGAACTCGCGCGGGCTGCCGCCGGCGTTCGAGCTGTAGAGGATGCGCTTGCCGTCGGGATGGAAATAGGGGCAGAAGTTGGCGGCGCCGTTGCGGGTTACCTGCCGCGGCCCCGTGCCGTCCGCCTTCATCACGAACAGCTCCATCTCGCTCGGCCGCACGAGACCCTGGGCGAGCAGCCGCCGGTACTCCTCGAGGGCGGCGCCCTCGGGATGGTTCGCCCGCCAGACGATCTTGGAGCAGTCCGCGCTGTAGAACGCGCCGCCGTCGTAGCCGGGAGTGTTCGTGAGCCGCCGTACCTGGCCCGCCTCGTCCATCTCGTAGAGGTCGAGGTCCCCGTCGCGGCTGGAGGTGAACACGAGCTTGCCGCCCCGATGGCACCAGGTGGCCTCCGCGTCGTAGCCGCGGACATCGGTGAGGCGTCGCGGCGTGCCCCCTTCCGGCGCGACCTCCCAGAGGTCGTAGGTGTCGGAGACGCTCCACACATAGCCCTGGGACCGGTCCGGCGGCGCAGGGCACGCCTCGCCCGCCGCTTCCGTGGACGCATAGACGACGCGGTCCGCTTCCGGCCAGTCGTAATAGCCGCAGGTCGTGCGCCCCTTGCCCGATGAGACCCGGCGCACGTCGCCGGTGCCGAGGTCGAGGACGTACTCCTGGTCGCAGCCCCCCTTCTCCGTCGTGGCCTGGAACACCAGGCGCCGTCCGTCGGGGCTGAAGTAGGCCTCGGCGTTCTCTCCGCCGAACGTGAGCTGGCGGATGTCGGCGAGGTGTGGCTCGTCCGCGCGCGCGGCGAAGGGCTTGCCCGCACCGATCACGAAGTCGCGGCCGGGACGGCCGGTGTAGAAGGACGGTGGCGGGGGCGCACCCGTCGGAGGCGCCGCGGACGCGGCATGCGGATCGGTGGCGGGGGAGGGCGCGGCGGTGGGTGACGAGGGGGAAGCCGCGGGCGCCGGCTCCGCACGCGCGGCGCGCTCGCCGAGGGTCGCCCGCATCGACACGCGCTCGCCGCCGCGGATCACGACCACGTCGATGGTCTCGCCGGGGCGATGGTCCTGGAGGGCGAACGTCATGTCGTGCAAATTCTCTATGCGCGTGCCCGCCATCTCGACGATGCGGTCGCCCTTGCGCACGCCCGCGCGATCGGCGGGACCGCCGGCGCGAGTGTCCGCGAGGAGGACGCCGCCCGTCTCCTGCTCCATCGACCGGTAATCGGGCACCGTCCCGAGATAGGCGCCGTAGCCGCGGCTGTCGCCCTCGCGCGCGGGAGGTGCGGAGGCGCGGGCGTAGACCGGAGTCGCGTCACCCCGTGCCACGCGCGAGGCCAGGGTCGCCGTCAGCGCCGCGATGCGCGCCGCGCCCTCCGCGTTCAGGGTGGACGCCTTGTCCTCCGGACTGTGGTACTGCTCGTGGCTGCCCGTGAACAGGTGGAGGACGGGGATCCCGGCCGCGTAGAAGCTGGTCTGATCGGAAGGGCCATAGCCGTCGCCGCGGCCGGTGACCTTGAGCCGCTGCTCCGCGGCGGCCGTGTCGAGCAGCGCGTTCCACTGCGGGGCCGACTCCGTGCCCAGGACGAGGAGCTGGTCGTCGCGCAGGCGACCCACCATGTCCAGGTTGATCATGGCCACGGTGCGGGCCGCGGACGCGGGCAGGGACGCGACGAAGCGTGAGGAGCCGGCCAGGCCCACCTCCTCGCCCGCGAACAGCGCGAACACCACCGCGCGATGTGATTCGACACCGGCCAGGGCCGCGCGCACGCGCTCGGCGGCGAGGAGCACCGCGACCGTCCCCGACGCGTTGTCGTCCGCGCCGTTGTGGATCGCGCGCTCGTTCGGCCGCATGGACCCCATCCCGCCGTAGCCGAGGTGGTCGTAGTGCGCGCCCACGACCACGGCCTCGCCGGCCAGGGCGCCGCGGCCGGGTAAGAGGCCGGCCACGTTCTGGGCCCGGGCGAACGTGGGCCGGAGGGCGACGCGGCCGGAGAGCCGCACTCCCGCGACCACGCGCGAGCGTGGCCGCAGGTCGCGCTCCACGTCCTCCTGGAACCGGCGCAGGTCGATGCCGGTGGCGCGCAGCCAACCTTCGGCGACGGCACGGCGCACCTGGAGCACGGGGATTCCGGCCGGGCTCTCGGGTCCGTCGTTGCGCAGGGCCGGGAGCCGGTCGTCGTCGTCCTGCAGCGGCCCGGTCACGAACACGACGGCGGCGGCTCCACGCTCACGCGCCTGGAGGATCTTGTAGCGCATCGAGGACCACCGGCTCGGACGCCGGCCGTCGAACGGCGAGCCCTCGTCGCGCTCCTGCGGCTCGTAGCGCAGGACGAGCGCGACCTTGCCGTGCAGGTCGATCCCCTCGAGCTCGCGGTATCCGACCGGCGGGGCCTCGATCCCGTAACCCACGAACGCGAGCTCGCCCGCGAAAGGGCCGGCGCTCGACAGGCCCAGGGGGATCCAGGAATCAGTGGGCACGCCTTCCAGCGCGTTGCCCTCCTCGAGGGCGACGCCCGTCTTCACCTCGAACCCCTGGCGGTAGCCGTCCCTGAACGCGGGCGCGAGCCCGATCGCGCGCACACGCGCCTCGATCCAATCGGCGGCGCGCCCGAGCCCGGCGGTGCCGAGGCCGCGGCCCTCCATCTCGTCCGAGGCGAGCACGGCGACGTCGCGCGCGAATCGAGGGGCCAGGTCTGCCTTCGGCGGATCGGCGGGCGGGGCACACGGTGCGATCGTGACTCGCACGAGGAGGGTGACCAGGACGAGGAGGGGAGTCGAGCGCTTCATGGAGCTGATCGTATTTCCGCCGCCCCGTCAGGAGCAATGGCCGGCGCCCGGTGGGAGGCGGCGGCGCACCGAGAGTAGGATGCCGTGATCGTGGACGATCACCTCTACGAGATGGCCGCCGGCCTCGCCCAGGCGCTGCTCATCGGCCTTCTGCTCGGCCTCGAGCGCGAACGCGCGCGCGGCGCCGAAGAGGCGGAGGGATTCGCGGGCATCCGCACCTTCCCGCTGTTCACGCTCGCGGGTTTCCTGGCCGCCGTGGTCGCCGGTCCTGTTCCCCTGGCCTTGCCCGCACTCGTGATCGCGGTGGCGGCGCTGGCCGTGGCCTTCCAGGTCGTCGGACCCGCGGGCCGGGGTGCGACGACGGAGATGGCGGCGATCCTGGCCGTGCTGCTTGGTGCCGCCGTCGGCTTCGGGCACGGATCCCTGGCCGCGGCCACCGCGGTGGTGGCCGCGCTCCTCCTCACCCTGAAGGCGCCCCTGCACCGGCTGGCGCGTGCGGTGTCACAGGACGAGATCCTGGCCATCCTCAAGTTCGGGGTGGTGGCCCTGATCGTCTTGCCGCTGCTGCCCGACCGCGACCTCGGACCCTACCGGGCAGTGAACCCGCGGTCCATCGGGTACATGGTGGTGCTGCTGACGGCGGTCAGCCTGATCGGATATCTCCTCGTCCGCTTCTTCGGAGAGGGGAAGGGCTACGCGCTGGCGGGCCTGCTGGGCGGGCTCGCCAGCTCCACCGCCGTCGCCCTGTCCTTCTCGAGGAAAGCGCGAGAAAAGCCCGAGCTGGCGCGTCCGCTGGCCGCGGGCATCGTCGTGGCCTCGACCGTCCTCTACGCGCGAGGCATCCTCGTGCTCCTGGTGCTCGACGCGCCCCTCGGCCGCCATCTGCTTCCCCGGCTGGGCGGGCTCCTCGTCGTGGGCCTGGCCCTCTCGTTCGTGCTCCTGAGGCGCGCGTCCGCTTCCCAGGAACCGCGGCCCGCCCTTTCGCTCGGCAACCCCGTGGAGCTGGGGCATGCCGTCCTCCTGGCCGCGCTCTTCGGCGTCGTGCTGCTGATGGCGCGCGTGGCCCAGGCGGAGCTCGGTACCGCGGGCCTGTGGACGGTGGGCGCCGTGGGAGGACTGGTGGACGTGGACTCGGTCGCGGTCGCAGCCGCACGCGTGCGCCAGCAGGGCGTCGTCGAGGTGCCCGCCGCCGCCGGCGCCTACCTCCTGGCCACGCTCTCGAACCTGATCTTCAAGGGCGGCGTGAGCCTGGTCGCCGGAGGCCGGCCGCTGGCGCGGCACGTGTGGCCCGCCTTTGCCGTGCTCGCCGCTTTGACGATCGCCGCCCTCTTCGTCTGATCCGGCCACACCGGACATTTCGATCCTGAATCGTTCGGATCTCGCGCGGCGGCCGCGCCGACGCCACTTTAGGTTCGGGAGCCAGGCCCGAACCCTTTGCTCGGCGATGGGCTCTCACTCACGATGTTCGAACGAATCGGCGCATTGCTGCTCCTTGTCTTCGTCGCCGCCTGCCGGCCAGGACGCGTCGAGCCGCAGGCTGGCGCCTCCGCACCCGCACCGCGAGCGGTGCGCACGGCCGCCGTGGAGGCAATGGAGGCCAGGGGCACGTTCGTGCCGGCCACGGTGGTCGCGAGCTCACGCGCCGTCCTCTCTGCTCGCGCGATGGCCGCCGTGACGGCGCTGCCGTTCCGCGAGGGAGATCGGTTCCCCGCGGGTGCGGTCCTGGTGCGGCTCGATGACCGTGCGCTTCGCGCGGCGCACGCCGCCGCCACCGCGGAGCTGGCGGCGGCGGAGTCGGATCGGGCCCGCACGGAGCTGCTCCTCGGCGCGGGCGCGGCCACGCCACGTGACGACGAGCAGGCGCGCACCCGTCATGAAAGCGCCCGAGCGGCCGTGCTCGTCGCGGGCGAGGCCCTCTCCTACGCGGAGCTGCGGGCACCGTTCGCGGGGACGGTGGCCTCGCGGCCCGTTCATGTCGGCGACGTCGTCGCCCCGGGAGCGCCGCTCCTCGAGATCGAGGGCGTGGACGGCCTGGAGCTGCTGGCCACCCTGGATGGGACGGAGGCGGCGGCGCTGCGGCCGGGCATGACGGTCGAGGCGGCGGTGGACGGGATCGCACCGCCCATCCGGGCGACGGTGCGCTCCGTGTCCGCGGCCGGCGACCCGAGCACTCATCGATTCGAGCTGCGGGCGGTCCTTCCCTCCACGACCGGCGCTCGATCCGGTCTCTTCGCGCGGCTGGCCCTGCCCTCGGTCCATCGCGACGACGGGCGGGTCGCCGTCCCCGCGGCGTCCGTCTTCGTGCGCGGCGGCCTGGCCGGCGTCTACGTCGTGTCCGAGGGCCGCGCGCGGCTGCGCTGGGTGGCGGTCGGAGGGCCGGTGGGCGACCTCACCGAGGTGCGCGCGGGACTGGCGGCGGGGGAGCGCGTGGCGGCCGATCCCAAGGGCCTGGAGGACGGGACGCCCGTGGTCGAGGCCAGGCCATGAAGGTCGGGCTCGCGGGGCGCATCGCGCACGCCTTCCTCGCCAGCAAGCTCACGCCCCTGTTGATCGTGGCCTCGCTGGCCCTGGGAGCGCTCGCCCTCCTCGCCACGCCACGCGAAGAGGAGCCGCAGATCCGCGTGCCCATGGTCGATGTGGCGGTGGCCTATCCGGGTGCGGCCGTCGAGGACGTCGAGCGCCGCCTGCTCGACCCGATCGAGAAGGCCACGTGGGGCCTGGCCGGCGTCGAGCACGTGTACGGCCTCGCGCGGCCGGGGTTCGCCCTCGTGACGGTGCGCTTCCGGGTGAACGAGTCGAACGAAGAGAGCCTCGTCAAGGTGTACGAGCGGCTCTCTTCGGTAGACGGATCGCGGCCCGAGGGTGCGCTGCCCCCGACGGTCACGCTGCATTCAATCGATGACGTCCCCTTCCTGGCCCTCACCCTGTGGACGGACGGCGAGCGCGCGGAGGCGCTGCGGCCGCTCGGCCTCGAGCTGGCCCGCGAGATCGCGGAGCTGCCGGACACGATGAAGGCGGAGACGATCGGAGGCGAGCCGCGTGTCGTGCGCGTCGAGCCGGATCCCGACCGCATGGCCGCGGCGGAAGTGACCTGGGCGGGCCTCGTGCAGGCCCTTCGCTCGGGAGCGGGCTTGCAAGACGCGGGCACCGCGGTGCGCGGGAACACGGAGCTGAGGATCGAGGCGGGCCCTCTCTTCCGTACGGCGGCCGACGTGGGAATCGCGGTGGTGGCGGTCCGCATCGGCCGGCCCATCTACGTGCGCGACGTCGCGCGCATCGTCGACGGCCCGGACGAGCCCAGTCGCGCCGTCTTCTTCTCCGCGGGGGCGGCCGCCGGCCCCGGCGCCGCCGGCCGCGAGTACCCCGCGGTCACGATCGCCGTGGCCAAGCGTCCGGGGGCGAACGCGACCGCCCTCGCCGAAGCGGTGCTCGCGAAGGTGGAGGCCCTGCGGCCGCGGCTCCTCCCCGCGGACGTCCACGTCGCGGTCACGCGCAACTACGGCGAGACCGCGCGCGAGAAGTCGAGCGAGCTCGTCGAGCATCTGCTGCTGGCCACGCTTTCGGTCGTGGCCCTCATCTCCCTGGCCATGGGCTGGCGCAGCGGCCTCGTGGTCGGCGTGGCCGTGCCCGTCACCCTCGCCCTCACCCTCTTCATCTATTTCCTGGCCGGTTACTCCTTGAACCGGGTGACGCTGTTCGCGCTCATCTTCTCCATCGGCATCCTCGTGGATGACGCGATCGTGGTGGTCGAGAACATCGAGCGGCACCACCGCGAGCGGCGCTCCCTGCCCTTCGCGCGCGTGGCGGTCGAAGCGGTGGACGAGGTGGGAAACCCCACCATCCTGGCCACCTTCACCGTCATCGCCGCCATCCTGCCCTTGGCCTTCGTGCGCGGCCTCATGGGTCCCTACATGCGTCCCATCCCGACCGGCGCCTCCGCGGCGATGCTCTTCTCGCTCGCCGTCGCCTTCGTCGTGTCGCCTTGGGCCGCCTATCGCGTGTTCCGCCATCACACGGGCGCCGCTTCCGCCGGTCCCGTGCGCGAGGGCGCTCCCACCCGCGCCTACCGGAAGATCATGGGTGCGCTCGTGCAGCGGCCGCGGGCGCGACTCGCCTTCTTCCTGGGTGTGCTCGCCCTCTTCGTGGCCGCCCTGGCCACGGTGGGCCTGGGGGCCGTGCGCGTGAAGATGCTGCCCTTCGACAACAAGAGCGAGCTGCAGGTCCTCGTCGATCAGGACGCGGGCACGCCCCTGGAAGTCACGCTGGAGACGGCGCGCCGGATGAACCGCTACCTGGCCACGGTGCCCGAGGTCGCGGACGTGCAGATCTACGCGGGCACGGCGGCGCCGTTCAATTTCAACGGGCTCGTGCGCCACTACTTCCTCCGGCAGAACCCGAGCGGGGCCGACCTCCAGGTGAACCTCGTCGGCAAGAGCGACCGCGCGGAGCAGAGCCACGACATCGCCAAGCGCATCCGGCCGGTCCTGACGGAGATCGCCCGGTCGCGCGGGGCGCGGGTGAAGGTGGTCGAGATCCCGCCCGGACCGCCCGTGCTGGACACGCTGGTGGCGGAGATCTACGGGCCGAGCGGCGCGGTGCGCGAGGACCTCGCCCGGAGCGTGCGGGGGCTGTTCGCGGACACGGAGGGCGTCGTGGACGTGGACGACTCGCTGGAGGCCTCGCGCACGAAGACCGTGCTCGAGGTGGACGGCGAGAAGGCATCCCTGCATGGCATCGCGGCCAGCCAGGCCGTCGAGGCCCTGGCCGGCCCGGGCGCGGGCCGCGAGGTCGCCCGGCTGGATGTGCCTGCGGAGCGCGAGCCCGTGCCGGTGCGGGCCCGCCTGAGCGCGTCCGATCGTGCCGACCTGGCCCGGCGCCTCTCGCTGCGCGTCGGCGCGGAGGGCGCGCCCATCGCGCTCTCGGAGCTCGTGTCCGCGCGCGCGTTCCCGGAGCCGCAGCCGATCCTGCACAAGGACCTGAAGCCGGTCGTCTACGTCTTCGGCGATCTCGCGGGCGCGCGCGAGAGTCCCGTCTACGCGCTGGCCGCGCTCAACGAGAAGATCGACGCGCTGGCGCTGCCCGAGGGCGCGCGGATCGAGCGGCACGCCGTGGAGGCGCCGCTCACGTCCGACCGCCCCGCCCTGAAGTGGGACGGCGAGTGGCAGATCACCTACGAGGTGTTCCGAGACCTCGGCATCGCCTTCGCGGTGGTGCTGATCCTGATCGCGATCCTCGTGATCGGCTGGTTCCAGTCGTTCACGGTGCCCCTGGCCATCCTGCTGCCCATCCCGCTCTCCCTCATCGGCATCCTGCCCGCGCACTGGCTCTTCGGCGCGTTCTTCACCGCGACCTCCATGATCGGATTCATCGCCGGGGCGGGCATCATCGTGAGGAACTCGATCATCCTCGTCGACTTCATCGAGCTGAAGCTGCGCCAGGGGATGGCGCTATCGGAAGCGGTGATCGAGGCGGGAGCGGTGCGCTTCCGCCCCATGTTGCTGACCGCGGCCGCCGTCGTGGTCGGCTCGCTCGTAATCCTGTTCGACCCGATCTTCCAGGGGTTGGCCATCAGCCTCATGGCGGGAGAGGTGGCAGCGACGCTGCTCTCCCGCATGGCCGTGCCCGTCGTCTATTACCTGATCGCCCGCCGCGGCCGGGCGGACACGCTGCGCGGGGAGGGGCTCGTCCCCGACGCCGCGTGATGCCGCATCAATAAGGAGAAGTCATGACCGTCGAACGTGCGCTCCGTGCCCTGGCTGGCGGCTTCGTGCTGGTCTCGCTCGCCCTCGGATGGCTGGTCCATCCCGGGTTCTACGGGTTCACCGCGTTCGTGGGGCTCAACCTGCTGCAGTCCGCCTTCACGAACTGGTGCCCGGCGATGTGGATCTTCCGGAAACTGGGGCTTCCAGATCCGGAATCGCGCACGGTCCGGACGCAGCTTCCTCGCGGAGCGTGACCCCGTGACGAGGGGCGTTCGATCACTTGATGCCCGGCTATCCAGGCGATTCGCGCCTCACGGATGCGGGCAGGGAAGCGAGGAACTGCGATGACGACGAGTGCCAGCAGCGCCGAGAAGATGGTGGCGGAGGTCCGTGAGAGGTACGGGAGGATCGCGGAAGGGAAGGTCGAGGGGTGTTGTGGCCCGTTCGCCACTCCTTGCGGGGGCGGTTCGGTGGAGGCCGTTTCGGAGTCGCTCGGATACTCCAAGACGGACATCGAGAGCCTCGCCGGCGCCAACCTCGGACTCGGCTGCGGCGCGCCGATCGACTACCTGAAGCTCCAGCCCGGTGAGCACGTGCTCGACCTGGGTTCCGGCGCCGGAATCGACGCGTTCCTCGCGGCCAAGCGGATCGGAACGGCCGGCGGCGTCATCGGCGTGGACATGACGCCCGAGATGCTGCAGAAGGCGCGCGCCAATGCAGCGAAGCTCGGCTTCTCGCAGGTCGAGTTCCGCGAGGGACGCCTCGAGAAGCTGCCGGTGGTCGATGCGTCGATCGACGCCGTCACGAGCAACTGCGTGATCAATCTCGTCCCGGACAAGGCGGCGGTGTTCCGCGAAGTGGCCCGCGTCCTGAAGCCGGGGGGCCGCCTGGTGATCTCGGACATCGTGCTCGACGGAGGGCTGCCGCCGGCGATCGAGCAGGACGTTTACGCTTACGTCGGCTGCATCTCGGGAGCGATGCCGCGCCCCTCGTACTTCGAGGCCCTCGAGGCCGCCGGATTGCGCGATGTCGAAATCCTGAAGGACATCGACTACCTCGGCGCCATGCTCGATGCCGCGCCCGACGGGGTGCGCGAACTGCTCGCCCGGACAGGTGTCTCGCCGGACGAGGTCCGCGGCAAGGTCCGCTCGATCACGTTCCGAGCCACCAGGCGCGAAGCGGCCAAGAGCGGCTGCGGCCCGACATGCTGCGCATAGCGCGTGTCTTCGCGCGCTCATGGCGACCGGCGCTCTCGTGGATCGCTAACGCGACATAGATCCGTTGTCTCTGTTTCAGGACCCTAGCTGGCCTGGATCCGTGCGACCAGCGCGTCGCTCTCCGCAGCCCCGAGGGACTGGTCGGTCATGGGGTAGAGGACCAGCTCTTCCTTCTCGTTGTGCTCGCCCAGGACCTGATGCAGCTGGGCGCGCAGGGGAAGCGGCGCGCCACCACCCTGGAGCACACTGCCGATCGCCTCGAGCAGCTTGCCGATCCGCAGGTGCTCCAGCCGCATGACCTGGGTGGGACCGGCCTCCGGCGGCATGCCCGTGACGCTCTCGAACGCTGGGAAGAGGATGTCCTCCTCGAAGCGGATGTGCCGCCGCAGGCCGAGGTCGAACTCGGCCCAGGCCGCGCGCGCGCCCGCGGCGTCGCCGGCGGCGTGGAGACGGAACGCGCGATCTTCGATGGCCTCCAGGCGGTCGTGGTCCCAGGCCAGGGCTTCGCTCACGCCACGGAGCGACTCGCGCCTCGCGTCCCGCCGCGCGATCTCGGTGCGGAAGCGACCCGATCCCGCCTCCAGCGGGGACCATTCGAACTCGCCCTTCCGGTCCGCCTGAAGGCGCTGCAAGAGCCGGACGGGCGCGTGGTCGTTCACGACGACGAGGGCTTCACCCGGAGCGAGGAGGTCGAAGGCGCCGAGCACGGCCTGGCAGGGGTCCGGTCCCTCGAGCTCCCGGGCGTCGATCACGCGGGTGGCGGCAAGTGTTCTCATCGAGATCTCCCTCCGGTACCTCCCCACCATGACGGCGCTCCGGGCCCGGCGGTATGACGGTCGTCATGGGCCTTCTTTTTCGAGCGCTTCGAGGAACCGGGCGGCGTCTTCCACGTGGTGTTCGTTGAAGAGCCGGATGCCGGCCTGGGCGAGCATCGCGGCTGTGACTCCCATGCCGTGGTCGCGCTGGTCGCGGAACGAGCCGTCGTGGATGTAGGTCGTCGCGCAGGAGGGGCTGCCATCCTTCAGGATGGCCAACCGCGCTCCCGTCGCAATCGCGGCATCGAGCGTCGCCTGGGCGCCGCGGCGGAAGGCAGCCGTCATGTCGGCACCGATGAGGTCGACGACCTGTGCCTGTCCGCGAAGGACGGCGCTGCCGTCGCCGCCCGCGATCTCGGCGGGAGGGCGCGGTACCGGCAGTCCGGCCGCGGTCTCCGGGCAGATCGGCACCAGCCGGCCCTCGGCGCGCCATCGATCGAGGATCTCACTCTCGCAGCGGGCGTCGCCTCCGTGATAGCGCACGGCTTCGCCCAGCAGGCAGGAGCTGACCAGCACCCGGATCATGGCTCAGGGAAGTGTAGGGCATGCCGTACTGCGCCAAATGGCCTATTGGCTCCCGGCCGGAATCGTTGTTTGATGGTGGCGTGAAGCTTCGCACCCTGTCCGCGCGGGACCGCCTTCAGCTCTTGAAGTTCGTCTGCTCGTTCGTCTGGGCCGACCTCGACGTCGGGCCCTCGGAGAAGACCTTCGTCCTGAGCCTCACCCAGAGGCTCGGCCTCTCCGAGGCGGAGATCCAGCAGGTCCAAGCCTGGTTGGAGACGCCGCCCCCCGTCGAGGAGATCGACCCCTCACTCGTCCCGCCGCAGCATCGCCGCCTCTTTCTCGAGGCGATCGAGCAAGCCCTCACGGCGGACGGGGCCGTCACCCCGCCGGAGAGCGAGAGCCTTGCCCTCTTCCGCCAATTGCTGACGCCGCCATGATTCAAGGGGCCAGGATCAAGTACGGGAACCCCCCGCGGCCGGCGCGCGTATCCATGAGCAGAGCCTTCGAAGGAGGTGTGCCTTGACGAAGTTCCTGCTCTGGGTCGTCCTCCTCATCCTGTGCTGGCCGCTCGCCCTGCTGGCCCTCGTCCTGTATCCGCTGGTCTGGCTGATCCTGTTGCCGTTCCGGCTGGTCGGGATCGCCGTCGAGGGCGTCTTCAGCCTGCTCCGGGGCGTGATCCTGCTGCCCGGGCGCGTCCTGGCCGGACCGCACCGGACCTGAGGGCCGGCGCCGGGCGCGCCGAGGTTGACTCCGGCCGCACCTAGTCAATAGAACTTCAAACGCACGGGGGCGACCGCGATCGTCGCCACCGGCCGCCGGTGGCGCACCGCGGGCAGGAAGATCCATTGCCGCACGGCGTCGAGAGCGGCGGCGTCGAGCTGCGGCACGGACTGCAGGATGCGCGTGCGGGCCACGCGTCCGGTGTCGTCGATGAGGATCTCCACCACCACGACACCCTCGATCTTCTTGGTGAAGGCCTCGTGTGGGTACTCGGGCCGGGCCTGCCGCAGGGGGCGCGGACCCTGGTCGTAGTCGAGGACGGGAACGATCGGGCCCGTGCCCGTCCCTCCGATCACGCCGCCGATCACGCCCCCCGGCACGCCGCCGACCATCCCTCCCTCGACCCCGCCCTCCATCCCCTCGGGTACGCCGTTGACGCTGCCTGTGGGCGAGCCGCCCGCCTCGTCCGCCGCCTCCCCGCCCTGAATCGTGGGCGTGAGCGCTCTCGGCGTGGGGGTCACCGTCATCTCGGGGTTCGGCGCTTCGATCGCCGCCTCCGGCTCGGCCGGCCGGCTGGGCGCAGGCCGGGCCCGTTCGAGCAGGCCCGACCCGAGCGGCGGCGGCAGGGGCGGTGGCGGCGGCGGGTCGTAGAGGAACAGTCGCAACGAGCCGGTGGCGGTTTCGGGCAGCGGCGAGGACGCGAGGATCGGCAGGAGGATGGCCATCGAGATGGCGAGCGCGTGCGCGGTCGCGGAAACGATCGTCGCCGCTCGCCGCCGATGGATCGACTCTTGCGAGACGCCGAGGCTGGTCAGGAGCTCCATCGCTGCCACCCCTCCGAGGCCGTCCCCAGGTTCAAGATGGGGTGCGCGTCCGCGAGCGGCCATCCGCCATTTGTTCCGGTCCGGGACAGCAGCCCGTACGGACCGCCCGAACCCTCCACTTCGCTCGAACGCATCGCCGGCCCCGTGCGCCACCGGCGGCCGCGCCGCCATGAGGACCGAAACACGCCGGGTGTCATAATCGGCTCCGTGGCCGATCTCGAGCGCGAGGAGTTGCTCGACGCGGCGCGCCGGGGCGACGCCGACGCCCTTGAAGCGCTCCTGAAGGACATCCAGCCGCGCCTCTACCGCTTCAGCCTCCAGATGTGTGGCCGGACCGAGGACGCGCAGGACGTCCTCCAGGACACCCTGTTCGCCGCCGCGCGCACGGTGCAGGGCTTCCGTGGCGCCTCCTCCGTCTCGACCTGGCTGTACACGATCGCGCGCCGCTTCTGCATCAAGAAGCGGCGGCGCAGCGTGTTCGCCCCCAACGTGGTGTCGCTCGACGCCGACCCCGCCGCGGCACGGACGGTGGCCACGTCCGTTCCGGACCCGGAACGGACGCTCGCCGACCGTGAGCTCGCGACCGCCCTCGACGCCGCGGTGGCTGCCCTCGACCGCGCCTCGCGCGAAGTGCTCGTCTTGCGCGACGTGGAAGGATTGCCCGCGGACGAGGTGGCGACGATCACGGGCCTGAGCGTCTCCGCGGTCAAGAGCCGGCTGCATCGAGCGCGGCTTGCCGTGCGCGAGCGGCTCCTCCCGCTGCTCACACCGGCCGCCCCCCCGGCCAACTCGGCCACTGCGCCGGAGCGTCCTTGTCCCGACGTCCTGAACCTGCTCTCCCGCCACCTCGAAGGCGAGATCGCTCCTGAAACCTGCGCCGAGATGGAGCGGCACGTCGCGGGCTGCACGCGCTGCCGTGCCGCGTGTGATTCGCTCCGCGACACTCTTCGCCTCTGCCGCACGAGCCCCCCGCCCGACGTTCCCGAGCCCATCAAGGAATCGATCCGCAGAGGCATCCGAGCCCTCCTCGAACGACGCGGCGCGGCCGGGGCCTAGCGAGCCGCCGTCGTCTCGGGGCGCGTGCCCCTCTTCGCCGCTCGCCGGCTCATGACCGGGGCGGCGGCCACTACCCAGGCGGAATAGCCCGGGAATCGCTCGGTGAGCGCCGCGCGGCCACGGGCGCCCTTCACGAGCAGCGCCGTCGAGAGCGCATCGCACAGCGTCGAAGTCGGGCCGACCACGCACGCGGAGAGGGAAGCGAACACAGGCTCGCCTCGTGCCGGGTCCAGCACGTGGCCCAGCAACCGGCCGCCGAGCACGAACGCCTTGCCGTGGCGGGCGGACACGGACAGGGCGGGCCGCGGCGCCGTGAGCGCACGCCGACGGTCGGACCTTCCGGGCACGCGCCAGGCGACGCGCCACCCCGTTCCGGATGTGGGCTGGCCGATGACGTGCACGCTGCTCGTCCCGCCGTGCAGCAGCGCGCTGGGCACGCCGTGCTCTTCCAGGATGGCGATCGCGCGGTCGATCGCGTAGCCCTTGCCGACCGCGCCCAGGTCCAGCTCCATCCCCGCCTGCGCGAGCCGCACCGTGGACGCGGCCGCGTCCAGCTCGACGCGATCCATGCCGACGAGGCGCCGCGCGCGTGCAAGCGCTGCGGGGTCGGGTGGGGCGCCGGACCCACCGACGAAGCCCCACGCACGCAGGAGAGGCCCGACGGTGACGTCGAACGCACCGTCCGTGGCCCGGGATAGGTCGGCGCAGAGGCGGAGGAGGGTGACCACGCGCGGGTCCACGCGTACCGGCGCGCCGCCCGCGCCCGCGTTGATCTGCGCGATCGCGCTCGAGGGCCGATAACGGCTGAGGAGTGCCTCGATGCGCTCGATCTCGCGCAGCGCCTCCTCGCCGGCCGCGCGCAGGCGCACCGGATCATCGCCGGCGAGGATCAGCTCGAACCGC
>Ga0207428_10000634_pt1 | contig 41332 bp, 67 predicted proteins | sample RhiMethybrSRZTD1_FD_187600 | JGI IMG/M metagenome (GOLD analysis project Ga0207428, IMG submission 187600) | Populus rhizosphere microbial communities from Tennessee, USA - Rhizosphere MetaG P. TD hybrid SRZTD1 (SPAdes) (version 3) | ecosystem: Host-associated > Plants > Roots > Rhizosphere >...
ACGACACTCGTGCGCATTCCGCGTCGCTTCTATGACGACCACGACGGACGTGCGCTGCCGTCGCCCGTCGTCGTCAAGGCGACTGCGCGACACTACTGGATCGATCGCTGCGACGCACACGTGCAGGAGCTCGTCGACGACGCGCGACACTATGTCGATCGCGACGCGCAAGATCACGACTTCGGGGCGCGTGCGCTACTGCGCGCGCTCGACTCGACTGAAAGGAACAGCACCCCATGACCACGAGAACACAACACTGGTGCGGCGCGACGATGGTCGCGCTCGACCCCACGCGCCCCGGCGCGCTCTTCTGTCCTGAGTGCATCAAGCGACGCACGTCAGCGCCGCCAGCGACGACGAAGCGCTCGTCGTCGCGACTCACTGTCGCGGAGCGCGACGCGGTCATCGAAGCGATCGGGTTTCGACTCGCGGGCGAGATTGATAACGACAACGCAGACGCGATCGTCGTCGCGCTCGAAAGCGCTCAAGCGAAGCTGCTGCGAGGTGTGCGATGAGAACGACGACCATCACAATCACGATCGAAGCGCGAGCGAACAGCAGCGAGAGTCGCATCAGAGAGGCGATCATGGCCGACGTCGACGAGTTGTTCCGCTTTCGTCGCGCTCGCAGCACCGAAGACGGACGCACGGTTTACGTGACGAGCGTCGAGCCGCAGGAATCGATCGAGCGAATCGTCAAGCGAGGTGTGCGATGACGACGACGCGCGGCGCGATGCATCTGCTGCGCTGGGCGCGTGTCGACGCAACGACGACGGAGCTTGTCGCGCCGTCGCTCATCGTCGGCTGCGTCTACACGATCGCACGCTATATGGGCAACACGCGCACGCAGGGACAGTGGCGACTGACGTCGTCGAACGAAGACGAGACGCTTTGGTGGGGACGCACGCTGCGCGCGACGAAGAGCGTCGCGCAGCGTCTCGAAGATCAACGCATACGCGCATTCCTGCGCGAACAGAACGAACGGAGCATTTGACCCCATGACATTACGCAATTTTCTGCGCGACGTGCGCGAGCACGCGTCGAGCAATCTGATGGAGTTGCACTGCGCGGGCGAGCAGCCCTCACGCTGGCGCGTCGCACGTGAGCGCGTCGGCGTCACGCTGCAGCACGTGCGCTATCTCATCGCGGCTGTCTACTGCGACCGCTTCGGTCACTCGTCGCAGACAGAAGTCGCGGACAACGTCTACGGTGAGCGTGACGCGCGCGGTCGACTCGTCGACATCGACTGCGGGAGCGTCTCATGGTTCTGTCCGCGTTGCGGACGCGGCGGCACGAATTACTTCTGAAAGGACACTGACCCCATGACACAACTCGAACGACTGATACAGGCGCACACGCAGCGCGCGACGCTGGAGACGATTGCGACGCGCAGCGACACCGTCGCCGAAGAGATGGCGCGCGAACTACTGCGCGACCCCGTGATTCGCACTGAACTAAAGGCGCTCGTGCTCGCGGCCTTCAAGGCGACATGGACGTCGCTGAAGCAGCAGCGGCCCGCGCGCACGACGCGACGTCGACGCGCGTCGTTCCGCAAGCGCTGACACGCGTCGCGCGCTCGCGACATCTCGCGGCCTCGCTCCGTAGAACTACGGGCGAGGCCGTTGTCATGTACGCGGGCTCCGAAAAACTACGGGCACGCGTCGCGCGCGTCGTGTCGTCCGTCGACGACGAGCGACGAAGGTCGTGCTTGCGATCGCGTGCGCCGATGGGTAGAGTCTGCGATCTTCGGCGGCGCGATCGGAAGACGGACTCGCCTCCCGCCCACAATCATTCGCAGTCGACGCAAGATGGGAGACGAGCCTATGTCGACGTTGTCGTTGTCGTCGGCGTCGTCAGTGCGGGCGCGGCTGAACCAGCTGCCGTCACGCATGCAGCGCGCGCTGCTCGCGCAGCTGCGTGCGACCGTGCGCGTCATCACGGGACGCGAGTCGTCTACAGCTTCCGGCGTCGACGAGCTCGACGCGTTGCTGCAGCAGCTGCCGCGTCGCTGGCGTCGGGCGTACGCGTCGACGGTCGCCGGTATCGTGCGTCTGGTGCCTTCGCGGTCGTCGCGTCAGCGACGAGCAGCGACGATTCCTCGATCAACGTTGCGAAGCGCAGCTGCAGGACGCGCGGCAGCAGACGCAGATGGTCGATGAGTCGCTGCTCGAAGCGCGTCAACTCATTTTTCAGCGACGGCGGCTGCGTCACGTCGTCGAGCGGCACCGTCACGGTGTAGCCGCGCAGCTGGTCGTAGGGCGTCACGACATCGTGCATGAGCGTCGCGGGCGTCACGCTGAGCGCCGCCGCGAGCTTGACGATCGTGCGCGGCTCGGGCAGATGCTTGCTACGCTCCCAGAGGCTGACGGCTGTCGTGCGTGTAAAGCCTAAGCGCTTCGCGAGCACCTGTTGCGTCAGCCCCGCGCTTTCGCGCGCGCGTCGCAGGTTCGCGCCGAACGTCGTGATGTCAGTCATGACGCATAGTCTAATCCGAACAGTGTATGCGGCGTGAGTTGTAGTGAGTCCTAGTGAGTCCTGATGCATATGCTGTGCGTGATACAGCGTAGGACTTGACAAGGTGTCGTGTGACGGTGGTATACGTTCACCGCATGCGACAATCACTCACACCCCAGACGCCGACGCCACCGCCCACCCGCGCGCGCTTCGCCTCGCTCGATGACGCGCCGGTCGTGCTGACGCTCGACGAGCTCGCCCAGATTTATCGCTGCAGCCCGCACACGATTCGACGACGACTCGAAGCGGGCACCTTCACGCCTGCCCCGATCAAGCGACGTCCGTATCGCTGGCGCAAGGACGACGTCATCGACGACCTCGATCGCCTCGCGGACGAAGCGGCGCGCTCGTCGTCGTCGTCCCGTCGTCGTCGTGCGTCGCGTCGTTCGCAGTGAATGCGTGTCAACCGCTAGGAGGTGTGCTCATGGCTGATTCGTCTACAGCCATTGTTCCCGCGTCGTCGACGAGCGTCGCCCTGCCCGTGCCGCAATTCACCGGACAGCAGATGGTCGATGCGCTCGTCGCGTATCGCGAGGTGCAGCGTGCGCTCGATGGCGCGATGCCCGAAGCGATCATCGACGTCGAGGGTCGACCGTTTCGCAAAAAGGCGTACTGGCGCGCCATCGCCGTGGCCTTTAATCTCGACGTCGACGTCGTCGAAGAGCGACGCGAAGTCAGCGGCAGCTTTCACGACGGGCGCGAGAACGTCGGCTATGTCGTCACGTGTCGCGCGACGACGCGCAGCGGACGCAGCGTCACGGGTGACGGCAGCTGCTTCGCCGTCGAAAAGGCGGCGCGCTTCCGCTGCCCGCACCCGCACCCGTCATGGGACGGCAAGTCGCTGCACTACCCGCACGAGTCCTGTCCGGACTTCGACGCCGACTATCGCTGGCGCGAGTATCCGGCACAGGCCAGTGAGCACAATCTGCGCTCGCACGCGCATACGCGCGCCTTCAATCGCGCCGTGTCGAACAACGTCGGCTTCGGCGAAGTCAGCGCCGAAGAGGTCGAGCGCGACGATCGCGACGAGCGTCACGCGCCGACGACGTCGCGTCGCACGTCGAGCGCGTCGAGCAACCGACCTCCGCGCGTCATCTCCGATCTGCAGCGCAAGCGACTCTGGGCTATCGCGAAGGAAGCCGGGTGGAAGGAACCCGAGGTCAAGGCGTATCTGCTGCGCGTGCATCATGTCGAGCACACCGACGCGATCACCGTCGACAAGTACGACGCCATCTGCAAAGCGCTGGAGCTCGGCGTCGAGCCCGCGCCCGCCGCATCAGAGGTGTCGTCGTGATCAGCGTCGACCACTTCACGCCGAGCGGCCTGACGTTCGATCCCGTGGCGCACGTCTACACGCTCGACGATCGCGTGCTCGTCAGCGTGACCAACGTGCTTGCCGCTGCGGGACTCGCCGACCGCGCGTGGTTCACTGAGGACGATCGTCGTCGCGGCACGGCGGTGCATCAGGCGATCGAGCGCTATCACGCACGACTCGACGCCGTCGAGTGGGATGCGGTCGTCGCCCCCTACATGCGCGGCTATCGTCGCTTTCTCGCCGAGAGTGCGTTCCGCGTCGACGTCAGCGAAGAGCGACTCGCCGATCCGTTTCTGCGACTGGCGGGCACGCTCGATCTGCGCGGGCAATTCATCAAGCACGACCTGACAGCGTCTGAGCGCATCGACGTCGTCGACGTCAAAACGGGCTGCTGTCCGCCGTGGGTCGGGATGCAAACGGCAGCGTACGTGCGTCTGCTGCCCGCGCACGTGCGCCCGCGCTGTCGACGCTGGGCGCTGCAGCTGCGCAGCGACGGCACCTATCAGCTGCTGTCGCTCGACAACCGCAACGACGAACGTGTCTTCCTCGCGGCGCTGGTCATCGCGCAATACAAGCGGGGGTGGCTGTGACACTCGACGCGACTGAGACACGCGGCGACGTGCCGCGCGACGCGCTCGCGCTCGACGCGCTCGTCGAGCGGGCACGGGCGATCGTCATCACCGACGCGACGCAGTATCAGCGCGCGGCGGACTTCGTGCTCGGGCTCAAGGACCTCCGCGCCGACATCGATCGACGCTTCGATCGACACATCAAGCGCGCATATGAGGCGCACCGTGCGCTCGTCGCGGAGAAGCGCGACGCCGAAGCACAGGCGGTCAACGCGGAGCGCATCGTCAAGCAGGCGATGGCGACCTACGACACGCAGCTGCAGCAGGCCATCGACGCGGAGCGGGCGCGACGGGACGACGAGCAGCGCGCCGCCAACGCGACGCTCGAAGCAGCCGCAACCCAAGCGGAGACGCGCGGCGACTTCAGTGAAGCCGACGCGCTGCGACAGCGTCAGTCGATGGCGCCGACCCCACTCGAGGTCGAGCGGCCACGCGCCGAGGGCATCAGTGTGCGCGAGACATGGAGCGCACGTGTCGTCGACTTCGACGCGCTCGTGCGTGCCGCCGCCACGACGAAGGCATACGTGGCGCTGTTGCTGCCGAACATGCCCGCGCTGCACGCGCAAGCGCGATCGCTCAAGCGGCGGCTGTCGCTGCCGGGAGTCGAAGCGGTGAGCACGAAGGACGTCGCGGCACGCCGATGAGCGAGGGGCTGTCGCGTCTGACGCTCGCGCCGTATACGCCGTTTGCGTGTCGCGTGTTCGGCTGTCTGCGCTGCGTCGCGTGGATGGAGGCACAGCCGAGCGGCCTCGGCCTCGGCTTCTGCGACGAACACAAGACGCGACACACGACGATTCCGATCGCCGTCTATGGACGCCAGCACGAGGGATGGGAGCAATGGCCCGAAAGTCTGGTCGAGTATCTGCTGCGCGAGCCCGCGCGACGCGCGACGCAGACGCGCTCGATGCGCTCGTCGCACGACACGTGCTGCGCGGACTCAAACGCGAGCTCACCACCATGCGCGCACTGATTCAGCAGCAGAGGCGTCTCGACGATCGCGATCGGGGGCATCTCGAAATGATTCGCCACGTCGAGACGGTCATCGACAACAAGACGGCGACGTATCGCGGGAGGTGACGAATGGAACGAATGCTAATCAAGGACCCGGACGTCGACATCGTCTTCGCGATCGAACAGGACGACGACGCGATCGTGCTCGCCGCGCTCGACGTGACGGCCGAAGCCAAGAGTGGCGGGCTCTGTTCGCATCTGCTCGCGTCGCTGCCGCTGGCGGGACGCATCGACGACGTCGAGATGATCAACCGGCAGCGCGAGCGCTTCACGCGCTTCGAGGTCGACTGCGGCAACGTGCATCACCTGATGCGCGATCTGCTGACGCTGGAGCACGACTATCGCGAATCGGTCGATCGCTTCGCGCTCGCCGACAGTCGGGCGAAGTCACTCAAAAAGGACGTCGACACGTGCGCCGCCAAGGTGCACGACCTACTGCAGCGCATCGCGACGCGCAAGCCGCTGCCGCTCTTCGAGGCGATTGGCGGATGACACGGGACCACGTCTACGGCAAGCTGCTCGACTCGTACTGGTCGGGCGAGACGGGACGCGCGATTCAAGCGCGCGGCAAGGACGCAGTCATCCTCGGTGTGTATCTGCCCTCGACGCGTCACGCGAACATGATCGGACTGTTCGAGCTCCCGCTGCTGTATATCGAACACGACTTGCCCGTGCTCGATGGACGCAGCGCGATCCGCGACGCGCTGCGCGCGCTCGACGACGTCGGCTTCGCGTTCTATGACGACGACGCCGAAGTCGTCTGGGTCGTCGAGATGGCGCGCATACGCTGCGGCCTGCCCGATCACGACGTGCTGCTCGATCTGCGCGACAAAAAGCACGCGGCGATCCGTCGACTCCTGCGCACGGTCAAGCCCAACGACTTGACGTCACGATTCGTCGCGCGCTACCGCGACCAGCTGAGCCTGAGTGATGCCCCTTACAAGCCCCTTCCAAGGGGCATCGAAGCCGAAAAGCCCCTTGCAAGGGGCATCGAAGGGGCTTCGCTACGCGCGCGTGATCAGCAGGCAGCAGGCAGCAGGCAGCAGGACGTACACACACACACTGACGATGAGCTTGTTGTCAGTACAAGCACCTCGGAATCTCAGCCGCGTCCTAACCAGCCGAACAGTCGCAACGAAGACGGACCGCTCGACGAGTGGCTGCGCGCGCTCATGAGTGACTACCCGTCGACGCGCGTCACGCACGGCTATCGCACCGAGACAGCCTTCGTCGACCAGATTGCGCGCGACGGACGTGAGCCGCGCGTCGTGTATCAGGAGATGCGCGACAACCTCGAAAACCAGAAGCGCGGATATGAGTGGCGCGTCAAGCGCATGGTGCCCACGCTCGACAAGTGGCTCAGCGAAGGACGCTGGAAGCAGCGGCACGAGGAAGAACCCGCCGACGCGCTCGCGCCGAAGACGCAGCGCACGCTTGCCGCGCTCGACTCGATTCGACGAAAGGAAAATCCATGACGACGACCACGTTGACCGAATGCAGCGAGATGGTGAGCGCGCTCGCGCTGACGCTCGGCGTCGAGCTCGACGAGCCGCAGCTGCGTGCGTATCATCGCGCGCTGTCGAAGGTGCCCGCGTCGCTGCTGCGTCGTGCGATCGATCGTGCGACGTCAGCCTGCGATCGTTTCCCGAAGCCCGCCGAGCTCCTGCGACTCGCCGACGTCGAGCGACGTGCGCTGCTCGACGCGCACCCCTTCGTCGCGTGCGTCGACTGCACGCTCAGTCCCGGCTGGCGCCCGGTGCTGATCAACGGCGTCGAACGACTCGCGCGCTGCGCCTGTTATCGCGCGTGGCAGCAGTCGCTCGATCGCCTCGGCGTGACGCAGACGCCGCTGGCGATCGCCGAACGCGTCGAGAGTGACATCGAGCGCGTGTCATGACAGCGGACTGGTTCACGGCGCACTGGCACGAGCGCTGCGGCAGCTGCAACGCGCTCATTCCGGACGGCGCACCCGTGCGTCGGCTGCGGCACGGCGGGCTGCGCTGCGCGTCGTGCATCAAGCGGCTGCTCGGCGAGGACGTGCCGTCGCATCTCGCGTCGCCGCCCCCGGCGACACCCGCATCGTTCTCTCCATTCGACGACGGAGGCCACGAATGACTGACTCGGCCGACACAGTGGCTGCTGACTTTCTGACACTCATCGAGCGACTTGCGCGTGAGCTCGACGAACACGAGCGCGCCGCGCGTGAGATTCGAGAGACGCTCGCGACCGTGCGCAAGCGACTCGCCGCAACGCCGGGAGCGCGAGCGGGCAAGCACGCGCGCAGCGGCAAGCGACGCAAGCCGTTGACGCTGATCGACGACGAGCGCGCCGTCAGCAGCTGAGGGCGACATGGACGACGCAGCCATCGTCGAGCCGGTCCCGCATGACGCCGTCGACGCGCTCGTGCAGCGCTTCGTGCGCATCGCGTGTGACGAGCACGTCACGCTGGGCGTGTTTCGCGCGGCGCTCTTCGGCCTCGCCGCGAGTGAGTTGCATCGACTGGTGCACGACCCGCAGCGCGGCGAGGTGCCCGCCGAAGTCGTCGCGCTAGAAGAGCAGCTGAGTATCTTCGCGACGACGGTCACCGCGCTCGTGCTCGAACGACAGCAGCAGCGCCCGTCATGACGTCGTCGCGTGCGGTGCATCTCGTGCCCGTGGAGGTCGATGAGTACGATCGCGTCGTTCCGGCCTCGCCGCTCTGTCCGCTGTCGGCGATACAAGACGGCGTCAACTACGGCTCATCGTGCAGTGCGGACGGCAGCGGCTGCATGGGATTCGCTGGCGTGTGGACTTCGCCCGCAGACGCGCACTACACGATGTGCCGTATGCCGGGACAGCCGACAGCCGCAGAACACTTCGCGCACGCGCTCGCCGTGCTGAGCGATCTGGCGTTCCTCTATCGCGACGAGCCGCGCGTGATCGGCTTTCGCGTGTTCGGCAATGTCGACGACTTCGAGGCTGCGTGGAACGCAGACGCGCGTGCGCCACTCAGGTGGCGGTCTGGCGAGTGGCGACTGTATGCGGGTCGCGATGGCTTCGAGCCCGTCTTCAGAAAGGACGACGTTATGCGAGAACCGATCGTGAAGTTTTACAAGTCATTCGAGCAAGGCGGCAACGGGGCATTCGCGACGGCGACCACGGCGGCAGAGCCCGAGGAATTTCTGCGCGAGTGTGCCGCTGAATTGGAAACAGTCGTGACCGCGCGCGCTGGCGATCTGCACTTCACCTTTGATGCGTTGCTGCCGCAGATCTGCGAGCTCTGGGCACGACTCAAAGGCTATAAGGCGGATGGTGTCTTCGAGAAGCGATACCTCGTCGCAGGAGAACCCAATCCCGAAGCGCACATGGAATGCGTGAACGGACGCGAGGTGACGACGAGCGCGTCATGATGACGATCGACGTCATTCGACAACAGCCACCGGAGCTCGCGACGTGTCGCAGCACGACGTGTCGCAAGCGCATCGAGTGGGTGACGACGCTGGCGGGCAAGCGCATGCCCGTCGATCATCCGTTGCTCGTCGAGCGCGTGCATGAGCGCAACGACGGCACGCTCGTGAGCGTCATCGACGCAGCGCACTCTCACTTCGTGACATGCCCAGACGCACGTCGCTTCAGACAGAAACGAGGGCGACAGTGAGTCTGCGACTCGTGCGACGCGCGCTGCACTGGAAGTCGATCGACGAGCTCAATCGCGAGCTCGACGAACGCATCGCGCTCGACGACGCATGGCGCGAGCTTGAGCGAAAGCAGCGCGCGCTCGATGCTGAGCGCACGCTCGATCTAATCACTGGTCCGTCGTTCTACTTCGGACCCGAACGTCCGCACGAAGACGAGTCATAAGTGATGGTGTCGTATGTGACAGCCCTCGCACAGCGCGATCAGGTCGTCAGGATCTTCGTGACCCCATCGCGCATACGTGCGGTGATGCGCTTCAAGCGGTGGCGCGCCGTTGCACAGGGCGCAGCGCCATCCCGCGCGCGCTTTTGCGGCTGTGGCTTTCACGCGCCACTGCGGTGAATTGAGATACATGGGATCGAGCATGACGTTGCTCCGCTTGCTCTGTGCGGCTGTAGCCGACGCGTTTCGGATCGTCGCATGTCGTCGTCGTCGACGTGCCAGCGTCTTGCATCTGGGCGAAGTACTCGGACTCGTTGACTGGGGTCGTCACGCGATAGTCCCAGTTTTCCGCGACGCGTTGCTGGGCGGTGCGCGCCATCGTCTTGCGCATCAACTCGCGCATGCAATCCTGCACCGAGCAGCGACAGCGCTTGGCGAAGTCGAGATATTCGATGCGTTCCTCTTGCGACACGCGGACGCAGAATGCAGGGATTCGCGACATGGGTCGAGAGTGATACCACGAATCGTGCAACATCTCGTCAACGGATATCCACGATGAGCACGAGCGACGGCGTGCGCTTCGATCGACTGTGCGTCGCAGTCGGTCTGCCTGCGCCCGTCGCGGAGTATCGCTTCGCGCTCACGCTCGGCCGACAGTGGCGCTTCGATTGGTGCTGGCCCGCGCAGCGACTGGCGCTCGAAATCGACGGCGGCGGCTACGTGCGCGGGCGTCATCATCGGCACGACGGCTTCATCGAAGACTGCAACAAGCTCAACACGGCGCTGTGTCTCGGCTGGCGCGTGCTGCGCATCACGCCCGAACACGTCAAGGACGGCAGCGCGTTCACGTTCGTCAAGCGCGCGCTATCGGAAGCGGGGAACGGTGGACTGTAGGACCCCCAACGGTCGACGCGCGATCGCGCAGCAGCGCGCCGTCGCGCGACTCATCGCGCAGCGCTGGCAGGGCACGCTGGTCGAGACGCCGAACGGCGCCGCGAGCGTCGACGTGCTCTTCGCGCGTGAGGGCGAGCTCGTCTCGATCGGCGAGATTAAGATCCGCTCGATGGCGTGGCGCGATCTGGTCGCGCTCGGGTCGTATCTCGTGACCTACGACAAGCTGCAACGCGGACGCGAGCTCGCGCGACTGCTCGGCGTGCCCTTCGATCTGTTCGTGCGCTTCGCCGACGACGTGCTCGGCTGGTGGCGCATCGCGCACGCGACGGGCGAGTGGGCGTGTCGCTTCGTCGTGCGCGAGACGGAGACGGCGGCGACGTGCAACGGCGGACGCGTGACACGCGCCAACGCGTATCTCGACGTCCGCGACGCGCAGCTGCTGCGCGCGGCTATGCTACGCACGCCCGCGCATGGTCGACGACGATCCGCTGACTGAGATGGCGTATGTCTGGCGCTGCGCGATCGACGATGCCCGCGTCGCGTCGTGTGCGCGGGCGCGACAGCAGACGCTGCGTCGAGCGCGCGCGTGCGTCGAAGCGGCGATCGCGTTGCTGCGGGAGCGCACGACGAAGACGCTGCGTCCCGTCGACGTCGTGCTGCTGCTCGCGCAGCGCTCGTATGTGCAGCCCTACGTGCGATCCGCACGCCGGAGGTCGGTTCGATGAGTGACGCCCGCTGCGACGCGTGTCGGTTCTTCCGCGAGGCGTCGACGACGACGCTGGAGCAGCTGCCCTTCCGCGACGATGCGGCCGCGATGGGCGAGTGTCATCGACGGGCGCCGACACTGAATCAGCACCCCGACCGTCCCGACTACCGCTGGCCCGTGACGAAAGTCGACGACTGGTGCGGCGACTTCCAGCCGCACGACGGCTGAGCTCGTGTGGCACGTGAAACGTGAACACGTGCGCGCGACGAGCTCGACCATACAGACGGCCCTAGAAACGACGCGCGCAGACGACGGGCTGAGACGCACAGTCGACGTCGCGCGTCGCGCAGCGGGCCGCTGAGCGCGTCTACAGCGGCATCTGACGGCAGGACGTCACGACACGCGCAGACAGAAGCTCAGCCGTCAATACTGCACAGCTTCGCACAACCGGGGCGCAGCGGCGCGTAGACGCGTCGTGTGCGTCGACGCACGAGAGGTCGCAGGAGGTCGCGATCGCCGCGCAGACGCCCGCTGTGCGCGTTTGCGGGGCGTTCTGAGCGGCTGCGCCGACTGCAGCGCTGTCAGCGGGACGTGTCGACGTCGAGCTCAGCCAGTCGCACGCGCACGCGCGGCGGCTGCGACGTCACGACATACACGCGTCGCGCGTCGCCCAGCGTCGACACGTCGACGGGGTCGAAGACGATGTCGAGCGCGGCGACGGTCAACTGCGTCTCGGCCTCGAAGCGCGCGACGCTCCCGCGCACGCTGGCGGCGACGTCACGCGTGAGCAGCTGCAGCGCAGCGCGCAGCGTGTCGGCGGGACTCTGGGTCGTGGACATGCGCGCAGGCTAGCAGATTTAATCGCGAACACAATCACGCGCGGCGTGCGATACTGCGGGCCGCAACGAAAGGACACCCCATGCCCATGTATTGCGGTGAAGCCGTCAGCGACGACTATCTGCAATCGCTCGTCGAGGCGTATCGCGACGGCTGGAAGACGGTCGACGACAACGTCGAGGACGGCGACGCACCGATCATCGCGCGACTCGAAAGCGAACAGGTCAAGCACGACGTCGGCGCGAAGGCGCTCGGCGTGAAGGACGCGACCGCAGGCGGGGCGTGAGTCAGCGCGCACGTCGCATCTGCGTCGATAACCCGCGCTGTCCGCATGTCGCCGTCGAAGGCAGCCGCTACTGCGCGCAGCATCTGCAGCAGCGTCTGCGCACGCAGCAGCCGACGGCGCATGCGCGCGGCTACGACGGGCAGTGGGCGCTGTTCTCGCGTCGCTGGCTCGCGCTGCATCGCTGGTGCGGCGAGCGCGACGACTTCCGCCAGCACGCCGAGCACAGTCGCTGCACGCAGCAGGGCGAGCGCACCCGCGCACAACTCACGGACCACATACAGGCGCTGCGTGCGGGCGGCAACAAGTACGACACGCGCAATCTGCAGTCACTCTGTCGTGCGTGTCACAACCGCAAGATCATCGCCCACGAAGGCGGCTGGGTCACTGTCTGACGAAAGGACGCTCACATGGCGCTGCTGTCACTTTCGGCGTTGCTGCTGCTCGGCGCGTTCGTCGTCACCATCGCCGCCGCGCTCGGACGGGCGCCCCTCTGGGTCGCGGTGCTGCTCGTCGTCCTCGTGCAGATGCTCGGACTCGGCTGGGCGATTCGGTGACACGACACACGCTGCTGCTGCTCGTGCTCGTCACGACGAGCGCCTGCGCGCTGCCGCTGCGTCGCACGTGTCTCGACGGCTGGCCGATTCGCATCCTGCAGGACCCGCAGTGCGCGCGCGGCATCTGCGGCTACACGTGCGCGCCAGACCGCTGGCGCACTGACGCGTCACGCTAAACGGAGGCTTCATGTCCACGACCTACATGCGCTCGGACCTTTACGTGTGGGACGTCGCGCTCGCCAACGGCGACATCCGCAAGCTGCTCGCAGCGCAGTCGCCCAGCGGCTTTACCTCGCCCGTGACCTCAGCGGTCCGGGGGGTGGCGTACGCAAACGGACCACCACCGGCCCCGTCGACACTCGTGCCCGCAACCGCCAAGCTCGGCGACGCGTCCTTCACGCTGCACGTGCAAGGCGTGAGCTTCCGGGTCGGCGACGTCATCACGTGGAACGGTGTCGCCCAGCCGACGACGCTCGTGTCAGCCACAGAGCTCACGACGTCGGTCGACATGACGAAGCAGACCACGGCGCTGCCCATCCCGGTGACCGTGCGTGCGCTCAGCGGCGCAGCCAGTGACCCGTTGACGTTCGACCTCCGGCTGACATGAGTCACACGCAGACACGCGCGACACGGGAGCTCGACGCACACGCGCGGACTCGACGATGGCGAACGTCACTTCTGCACAGCAAATCCGACGAGGCCGCGCCGCCACCGTATGGCACTCAAATTTCTAGGGAATCTGACCGCGTCTTACTGCTTGGCCCCTCGATTCAGGCGGTCGCACGTTGTCGGTTGGGGGTAGACGGGGCGAAACCACCGGGAAACCCCACGAAATCGCCGGTACGCAGGATAACGTAATGCCCACGCACATACGCGAGCTCACGAGTGACCCGCAGAACCGACGCACGCACAATCCACGCAACCTCGGCATGCTGAGCGACGCGCTGCGCGCGGTCGGTGCTGCGCGCAGCATCGTCATCGACGAGCACGACGTCGTGCTGGCGGGCAACGGCGTCGTTGAAGCGGCAGCCGAAGCGGGCATCGTGCGCGTGCAGACCATCGACGTCGACGGTGAGACGATCGTGGCTGTGCGTCGCACGGGACTCAGCGACGAGCAGAAGCGACAACTGGCGATGTATGACAACCGCACGAGTGAGCTCGCCGCGTGGAACGTCGAGCAGCTGAAGCTCGACACCGCAGCGGGACTCGACCTGCAGCCGTTTTTTACCGATGCCGAGCGCGTCAAGCTGTTCGGCGCTGCACTCGACGCGCCGTCTGCGTTCCCGGTCGTCGACGCGAACCTGCAGACGACGTATCGCTGCCCGTCGTGCGGCTACGAATGGAGCGGACGCGCGAAGACGCACGCAGCGCCCGAAGACGACGACGCAGCGATCGCGAGTGATGACGCGCCGTCTGAGCCGAGCGTATGACGACGCCCGCGTATGTCGTGCCGACGCTTGCGGAGATACGCGGCTGGCCGCTCAGCGACTACTGCGTCGCGTCGCTGTTCTCGGGCTGTGGCGGCTCATCGCTCGGCTACCGCATGGCGGGCTTGCGCGTGCTGTATGCGAATGAATTCGTCGAGGCCGCGCGTGACACGTATCGCGCCAACTTCCCGCTGACGTATCTCGACCCGCGCGACGTGCGCAGCGTGAAGGGCGCCGACGTGCTCGACGTCTGCGGGCTCGAGGCGGGCGCGCTCGACGTGCTCGATGGCTCGCCGCCCTGCGCGTCGTTCTCCAGCGCGGGCAAGCTCGAACGTCACTGGCGCAGCGCGAAGAGCTACAGCGACACGCACCAGCGCACCGATGATCTGTTTTTCGAGTACCTGCGGCTCGTCGATGAGATCCGCCCGCGCGTCTGCGTCGCCGAGAACGTGTCGGGGCTCATCCGGGGCGTCGCCAAGGGACTGTGCAAGCAGATCCTTGCGCGCTTCGCGTCGCTCGACTATCACGTCGAGGCGCGGCTGCTCGACGCGCAATGGCTCGGCGTGCCGCAGCGTCGCTCACGCGTGATCTTCGTCGCCGTGCGTCGCGATCTGCACGTCGCGCCCGCACTGCCCGCGCCCGCCGCGACGCGCTTCGTCATTCGCGACGCGCTGCCGCAGCTGCTCGCGCTGCAGGACACCGTGTGGCATGCGCGCTGGATTCCCGCATCACAGCCCGCGCCAGCCATCACGACCGCACCGACGCACTGCATCGAGCTCGACAAAGGCTCGACGCGTCGTGCGCTCACCATCCCTGAGCTCAAGCGACTGTGCAGCGTGCCCGATGACTTCGTGCTGACCGGCACGTATGCGCAGCAATGGGAGCGGCTCGGGCGCGCGGTGCCGCCCGCGATGATGCGCGCGATCGCGACGACGATCCGTGAGCGCGTGCTCGACGTCGCACGACTGGAGGCGAGCGCATGAGTGACGAGACGACTGCTGTCGACCACGTGCAGCAGACGGGACCGTGGCGCTTCACGGCAGACGTGGCGTCGGTCTTCGATGACATGCTGCGTCGCTCGATCCCGCAGCACGACGACATGCGCGCGCTCGTCTTCGAGCTCGGCTCGCGCTTCGTGCGTCCGCAGACGACCGTGCTTGACTTGGGCTGCTCGCGCGGCGAAGCGCTCGATCCGTTCGTGCGACGCTTCGGCGCGCACAATCGCTTCGTCGGTGTCGACGTCAGCGGACCGATGCTCGACGCCGCGCGCGCACGCTTCGAGGGCTACATGCGCACGAACGTCGTCGCGATTGCCGAGTGCGATCTGCGGCACGACTATCCACGCGAGCACGCGTCGCTGACGCTCGCCGTGCTGACGCTGCAATTCGTGCCGCTCGAATATCGGGCGACGCTCGTGCGGCGCATGTATGAGCAGACGCTGCCGGGGGGCGCGTGCATCGTCGTCGAGAAGGTGCTGGGCGACTCGCCGCGCATCGACACGCTGCTCGTCGATGAGTATCTCAGCCTGAAGCGCGCGCACGGCTACAGCGCCGACGAGATTGCGCGCAAGCGACTCGCGCTCGAAGGCGTGCTCGTGCCGCTCACGGCGCACTGGAACGTCGAGCAGCTGCGACACGCGGGCTTCGCGGACGTCGACTGCTTCTGGCGCTGGCTCAATTTCGCCGGCTGGCTGGCGGTGCGCGCATGAAAAGTGGACCCGCTCCGAAACCGACGCGCCTGCGACAACTGCAGGGCAACCCGTCGCGCCGACCCATGAACCTCGACGAGCCGCAGCTGCCCGCCGCCGACGCGCGCTTCGACGTCGTGCCCATCGTGCTTCGAGACGACGCCGTCGCGAGCAGCGAGTGGCGACGTCTCGCGCCGCTGCTGCGTGTCGCGCGCATCGTCACCGAAGCCGATCGCGCGTCGCTCATCGCCGCGTGTCAGCAGTGGAGTATCTATCAGCACGCGCTGACGCAGGCGCCGCCCGAGCGTCGCGTGCTGCGCACGCCTAACGACTACCCGATGGTGAACCCCTATATCGCCATCGCCAATAAGGCGCTGCTGCACTGCGAGCGACTGTGGGATGCGTTGGGCCTGACGCCCGCGGCGCGCTCGCGTGTCGCGATGGCGGGCGCGGCGAGCGATAACGATCCGTTCGCGGAATTCGACGAGCCGCGTGCGCGTCTCGCGCATGGGCCGTCGCTCGACGGGCGCATGCGCGTCGACGACGAGGATGGCTCCGTCAACTGAGCACGTCGTCGACGTCTACGCGCGACGCGTCGTCGCGGGCGACGTGCCGGCGGGCACCTATCATCGACTCGCGTGCGCGCGCCATCTGCGCGATCGTGAGCGCGAGCGCGACGACGACAGCTGGCCGTTCTACTTCGACGCGCTCGAAGCGGATCGCTTCTATCGCTTCGCGAGCTCACTGCGACACTACAAGGGCGAGCAATTCGCAGGACGACGCATCGAACTCGTCGACGTGCAGCGCTTTCGGCTCGGCTCGATCTTCGGCTGGTATCACCGCGAGACGAACCTGCCGCGCTACACGACGGCGTATAACGAGCTCCCGCGCAAGTCGGGCAAGACGCTCGAAGCGGCGATCGTCGCGCTGTATCAGGTGTTCTTCCGGGGCGAGCCCGGAGCCGAGGGCTACGTCGTCGCGACGAAGCGTCAGCAGGCCAAGCTCTGTTTCGACGCGGCGCGCAAGCTGGTGCGCTCATCGGGGCTGCGCGATCGCATCCGCGTGCTGACGCACAACCTGCACCGCGACACGCTCGACGCCAAGCTCGAACCGTTGGGCGCGGACGCGGACTCGACGGACGGGCTCAACCCGTTCTGCATCATCACCGACGAATTCCACGCGCACAAGACACGCGACCTCGTCGATGTCATGGAAAGCGCGACGGGCGCACGTCTCAGCTTTCTGCATTTCATCATCACGACCGCAGGCGACGAGCTCACGAGTCCGTGCGGCGAGATGCACACCTACTGCTGCAACATCCTCGACGAGACGCTGCCCAGCGACGCGGCGACCGAAAGCACCTTCGCGCTCATCGCGCACGCAGACCCGACCGACGACTGGCAAGACGAGCGCACGTGGGTCAAGGCCAATCCGATGTGGGACGTGAGCGTGAACCCGGACGACATGCGCAAGGCGGCGCTGGCGGCGCGACACAATCCCGGCCGCGCGAATGAATTCAAGCAGAAGCGACTGAACCTCTGGATCGCCGCGCGCGATCCGTGGCTCAGCGTCGAGGGCTGGCGCAGCGGACAGCACGTCTGGGACGTCGACGAGCTCGTCGGCGAGTCGTGCTTCGTCGGCATCGACCTCGCGAGCAAGCTCGATCTATGCGCGATGGTCTTCGTCTTTCCGCCGACCGACACGCGCGCCGCGTATCGACTGTTGCGCTGGGTGTGGACGCCCGAAGACACGCTGCGCGATCGCGCGCATCGCGACCACGCGCCGTATGAGCTCTGGACGCAGCAGCGCGGCTTCGACCGTGAGCCCGTCCTGCGCACGTCGCCGGGAACGCAAGTCAATCATCAGGTGCTGCGCGACGTGCTGCGCGAGCAGCGCGCGCGCTATCGCATCGAGCGGATCGGCTTCGACCCGTGGCATGCCGACACGCTCATCGACCAACTCATCGAAGAGGACGGCTTCGAGCGCGACGACGTCGTCGAAGTCAGTCAGACGTACGCGGGCATGTCGAGCGGGGCGGCGGCGTATGAAGCAGCGGTACTGGCGGGACTCGTCGACGCGGGCGGCTGTCCGCTGATGACATGGACGCACGCGAACGCGGTGGTGCAGCGCGACCCACGTGGCAACGCGTTCCCGATTAAGAAAAAGTCGCGCGGACGCATCGACCCCGTGATGGCGGCGGTCATCGGGGTCAACCTCGTGCTGCGTGCGCGTCCAGAGTCACCGGCCGAAGATCCGGTGCTCATCGTCGCATGAGCGATCTGAGTCTGCGATGGGCGGCGGTCGTCGAGCAGGCGGTCACGAGCGCGGAGTTTCGCGCGGCATGGCGCGAGGTCGGCGAGGCGGGCGTCGGATCGATGGATGCGGTCGAGGCGTGCTTCGCGCTCGTGCAGCAGAGCGCGTATCACGGCGAGCACTTGACAAACACGGCCAAGGACATCGCCGAGGCGGCGGCGACATGGGCCGATGCGCCCATGGACGAGTCCTCATTCGAGCGATTCATGGTGCGGTTGTTATCGCTGCTGCAAACGACCGCCGCGATCTATCTGGCGATCGGCGCGCTCACGGGCATCGGATCGATCAGCGGCGTCGGAGCTGGCGACGACGACGACGAGGGCGTCGCATGAGCAGCAGCGCGCGCCCGCGTGGTCGACCGCCGCTCGAAGCGGGCTCACGCTCGATCGAGATTGGCTTCTCGCTGCCCGCGCGTGACGCGCACGCGCTGACGTCGCTGGCGCTCGTCGAGCGGGTCAGCCAGCAGGACATCTGTCGACGTGCGGTCGTCAAGTATCTGCGCGAGCACACGCGCAGCCAATCCCGGTTACAGCGACGCGTCGTGCTGTCACGACGCCTCGGCCTCTAACGCGACGGCGGCTTCGGCGGCTCGCCCGTCGTCGGCTTGTCGGGAGGCGTTGGCGGGGGCTGGGGCTTCGGGGGCTCGGGCTTCTGCGGCGGGGTCTGCGTCTGCGACTGCGTCATGACATCACCTCGAAGCGTGAGCGTGTCACGGGCGCGGGCGCGGGCGCGAATTGTTCTGGAAAAAATTGACGCTCAGCGGAAGCGCGCACGACGCTCGTGCGTCCTGAAATGAGGTGGTGGCGTCGTTGGCTCTGGTGGCGTCCGCCGTGCGTGCTGCGCGTCGTCATCTGCAATCTCAAGAGTGATTCCGAGCTCGCGCTGCGTGGCGTGCTCTGGGGCTATCGCGGCGGCTGGCTGACGCTGCGCAACGTCGAAGCGCTGCGCGCGAATGCGAAGCCCGCGCTGGTCGACGGTGAGGTCGTCATCGAGCGGGACAACGTCAGCTTCCTGCAGGTCATGCCGTAGATGGCGATCATCAGCAGCGTCGGCGCACTGCAGTCGGTCAACGCGATGGCGTCGCCCGTGCTGGCGAGCGCGTCGAGTCCGTCGTCGACGTGGCTGTACAACGCAGTCGATCCCTACGTCTACGGCGCGCTGTATCGCACGCAGCCGAGCGTGCGCATGGTCGTCGACTTCCTCGCCCGCAACATCGCGCAGCTGGGGCTGCACGTCTATCGTCGCGTCAGCGACACGGATCGCGAGCGACTGCAGGACCATCAGCTGGCCGACTGGCTCGCGCACCCGACGGACTACACGACGCGCTATCGCCTCATCGAGTCGACGCTGCAGGACTTGGGGATCTACTTCAACGCGTACTGGGCCAAGGTGCGCATGCCCGACCGCATCGGACTGCAGCGTCTGCCGCCCGCGCAGATGACGGTCATCGGTGGACTCGTGCCGAGCGTCTATCGCTGGGTCACGAGCGCGGGTGACATCTACGACTTCGCCCCGCGTGACGTCGTCCACTTCAGCGGCTACGACCCGGACAACCCGCTCATGGGTCTGTCGCCGCTCGAAACCCTGCGCCGCGTCATCGCCGAAGACGTCGCGGCGATGGCGCATCGCGAAGCGTTCTGGACGAACGCGGCGCGCATCGAGGGCGTCGTCGAGCGACCGCTGGCCGCGAAGCTGTGGTCGCCCGAACAGGTCGACAGCTTCAAGGGGCAATGGTCCGCGCGCTTCACGGGCGCAGCGGGCGCGGGCACCGTGCCCGTGCTGCAGGAAGGCATGAGCTTCAAGCCGATCGCCTTCTCGCCCCGGCAGGCCGAATACGTGCAAGCGCGCAAGCTGTCGCGCGAAGAGGTCGCGAGCGCGTACCACATTCCGCTGCCGATGGTCGGCATCCTCGAACACGCCACCTTTAGCAACATCAAGGAACAGCATAAACAGCTGTATCAAGACTCACTCGGGCCGTGGCTCGAAATGATCGCCGAAGAGATTGAGCGACAGCTGCTCGTCGACTGCGCCGATCAGGATCGCGTCTACGTCGAATTCAACATCGCCGAGAAGCTGTCGGGCAGCTTCGAGGAACAGGCCGCGTCGCTGCAGACGCTCATCGGCGCACCCATCATGACGCGCAACGAAGGCCGCGCGCGTCTCAACCTGCCGTCGATCGACGAGCCCGGAGCCGACGCGCTCGTGCGTCCGCTGAACACGACGACGACGACGAGTGACGCGACGGTGCCCGCGAGCGTGCCGCCGAGCGCCGTCGCGCCAGTCATCGAGCGCGCATGGCGTCGACAAGCGGCGGTGCTGCGCAAGGTCGACGTCGACGATCGCGCGCTCGCGTTCGACGATGAGCGCTGGACGCGCGAGCTCGCGCACGACTTGAAGCTGACGGGCGTCGAGGCGCTGCAGGCCGAACGGCTCGCCTACGTCGTCAACCGCGACACGCGCACGCGACTCGAAGCGCAGATCAACCCGTTCACGCGTGAGGCTTCCGACTATGTCGACGACTAGCCGCTATCGACATCTGTGCGCGTATGCGCTCGATCACCCGTGGGCGCTGACGCCCGACATGCTGCGCGTCGTCGCGAGCATCCTCAGCGATCGGCTGACGGGTGGACGTGCGAGCGACGAGCAGATCGCCTCGGCGCTGGCGCTGCGCAAAAACGATCTGCCGCAGCCGACGCGCGGCGGCGTGATGGTGATCCCGGTGTATGGCGTGCTGTCGCCGCGCATGAACATGCTGAGTGAGTCGAGCGGCGGCACGAGTTACGAGCGGCTCGGCGCGCATCTGCGCGAGGGACTGGCGCACAGTGACGTGTCGACGATCGTGCTCGACATCGACTCGCCCGGAGGCAGCGTCGCGGGCGCCGCCGAGCTCGCGTCGCAGATTCGCGCCGCGCGTGCGCAGAAGCCCATCATCGCCGTCGCCAACCATCAGTGCGCGAGCGCGGCGTATTGGCTCGCCAGCAACGCGACGAAGGTGCACGCGTCGCCGTCCGCGTCGGTCGGCTCGATTGGCGTGTTCACGATTCACCACGATCTGAGCGAGATGTTGGCGAAGGCGGGCATCAAGCGCACGCTCGTCGCCGCAGGCAAGTACAAGCTCGATGGGCTCGACGGCGAGCCGCTGTCCGAGAGTGCGCTGGCGTATCGCACCGACGTCGTCGGCAAGACGTATGAGCGCTTTGTCGGACACGTCGCCGCAGGACGCGGCGTATCGCCGAGCGTCGTTCGCAAGGACTACGGCGAGGGACGCTGTCTCGACGCTGACGATGCGCTCACGTGCGGCATGGTCGACAAGATCGCCACGCTCGATGAGACGCTGGACCGTCTGCTGCCCGCAGGCGAGTCGCGTCCCGTGCTCGACTTTTCGTCACGCAGCGACACACCGCAGGAGCTCGCAGCGCGGGCCACCGGTCAGGATCGACGCGTCGACGTTCACTGGCAGGCGCGCATCGAGCGCGCGCTGCTCGAATTGTCAATGCCGTAAGAGGACCGCGCCATGAACATCGACCAACTCCGTCGCGACTTTGTCGCGAAGCGTGACGCCGCGCAGACGCAGCTGAAGAAAGTCAGCACCGCAGCGGAAGCCGAGAACCGTCTCATGAACGACGACGAGCGCGCGAGCGTGCAGACGCTCATGAGCGAAGCGAACGCGCTCAAGACGCAACTGGAGCGCGCCGAGAGTGACGCCGCGATGGGCCGCGCGATCGAAGCGCTCGTGCCCGCGACGATTCCCTCGCCCGCACTGCCCGCCCGCAATGGCGATGGCCGCACGTCTGCGACGCTGCCCGCGCCCGTGCGTCTGTCATGGGGCGAGCAATTCGTCAGCAGTGAGCAATATCAATTCTTCCGCTCGGGTCAGCACAAGACGTCCTCAGCGTGGCGCTCGCCGTCGATTGAGCTCACCGCGCGTCCGTCCGGGCTCTGGGCGGCGACGCTCACGGAAGATCCGGCGAGCGGCGGCAAGCTGATTCTGCCCGACTATCAGGCGGGCGTGCAGCCGCTGCTGTTTCGACGTCCCGTCGTCGCGGACCTGATTGCCCCCGGTACGACCGACAGCAATCTCGTCACCTACATGCGCGAGACGACCTTCACCAACGCGGCCGACACGGTCGCGGAAGGCGCGGTGAAGCCGGAAAGCACATTGACCTTCGACACGACGAGCGACCCCGTGCGGAAGATCGCGCACTGGTTGCCCTGCACCGAAGAGATGCTCGAAGACGCGCCGCAGATTCGTTCCTATATCGACTCGCGTCTGCGACTGGGCATCGAGCTCGCCGAGGAAGATCAGCTGCTGCAGGGCACGACGACGCCACCCGACATCGTCGGCATCCGCAATCGCACGGGACTCGCGGCGGATGTCGTCGTCGGTGTCGCGCCCGACAACAACATCGAAGCGATCTTCCGACAGATCATGGCGATCGCGGGCGCGTCGTTTCTGACGCCGGATGGCATCGTGCTCAATCCTGCGAACTGGTCGACGATTCAACTCGCGAAGACCACGACGGGTGAATATCTCGGCGGCGGTCCGTTCAGCGCAGCGGCGACGCCGACCCTCTGGGGTCTGCCCGTCGTCGTGACGCCGGTCATCCCTGCGGGGGTCGGACTCGTCGGCGCGTATCGCACGGGCGCGCAAGTCTTCCGCAAGGGCGGCGTGCGGGTCGAAGCCTCGAACAGCCATCAGGACTTTTTCATCAAGAACCTTGTGGCCATTCGCGCTGAGGAACGACTCGCGCTCGCCGTCTATCGTCCGGGCGCGTTCGGTGAGGTGACGGGCCTCGTCTGATGTCGCTGCTGCTGAAACACGATCCGGGGCCGTGCCCGGTGGACGATTGTCCGCATACGACATGCACGGTCCCGGAGTCGCCGACACCGACGCCCATCGACGTGCTGACGTCCGGTCCGCCGTGGCTCGACGAGATTCTGGGGTTCGGTGAACACATCACGACCGCGCTGCTCGTGCCGCAGCGCGGCGGACGACGCACACCGCGCGGACCGCAGACGTATGGTGCGCGCACGGCGTCGTCATTCTCGACGGTCGAGTATCGACGCGACGTGCGTCGACCGCGCTGGCAGGGGGTGCTGCGCTGATGGCTTATGACACGTGCGCCTGTCAACCGCTGACGACGAGCGTCGCGTTGCCAAACGTCAACGTGCTTGTCTATGCGCCCGCGCAGGAACCGTTGACGCTCGACGAAGCGAAGCTGCGCGCGGGACTGACATGGGCTCCCGGCGATCCGCGCGACGCGCAGCTGCAGTCGTTCATTCGCGCGGCGCGTGAGCGGGTCGAGCGCGACACGGGCGTCGCGCTGCTGACGCAGACGCGCGACGTCTATCTGACGCACCTCGTGTCGTATGTCGACTTCCCTGCGCCCGCGCGTCCGCTGCAGTCGATGACGGAGATTGACGCGACCGACCCTGCGATCTATCCGTGGGCCTATCGCATCGTCGTCGGTCACGCGTCGATCGGGGACATCCCGCCGCTGCTGTACTTCGCGGTCGGACTGCTCACGGCGCACTATGCGACGGCGGCGCGTGACGCAGTCGTCATCGGGACGATCGTCGCCGAGATGCCCCTCGGGTATGAGGACGCGATCGCGGACTATCGCCGCGTGAGCGTGTAAGCACGATGCCGGGATTGATTGGCGTTGCCCAGACCATCAGTCGACGACAGAAGCACGTGACGCTCGTCGTGCTCGGTCCGCCCGAGCCTGACGGCGAAGGCGGCTTCGTGCGACCGGACGTGCCGCTCGTGCCCGGAGACAGCTGGGCACGCGTGCGCCCCGCGTCCCAAAGCGACATGGAAGCGCTCGCCGCAGGCACGGTGCTCACGCAAGCGACGCATCTGGTGTCGCTGCCCTATCACCCGCAGATCACGACCGAGACGATCGTCCTCGTCGAAAACTACCCGAATCCCGATCGGCGACTGTCGGTGCTGTATCGCGGTGACCCAGACGAGCGCAGCGCCGAGCTCGACTTGTTGTGCAGCGAGGTCGTCGATGCGTCTTGATCAAGTCATCCTGCGCACGACGCGCGCGACACAGCCGCTCGCGACGGCGGTGCCTCCCGGGGCGCTCTGCTTCGTGCTCGACGAACACAAGACCGAACGCAGCAGCGGCAGTGCATGGGAAGACGTGACCGACGTCACGTCGATCCCGCCGCCGCCCGTGATTGACGTCGCGGCGCTGCATCTGCGCACGACGCGCGGGGCGCAGCCCGTCGCGACGACGGTGCCGGTGGGCACGCTGTGCTTTGTGAGTGACGAGAACAAGACGGAGCGCAGCAACGGCAGCGCATGGCAGACCTACTCGGACGTCACGCCCCCGCCTGCGATCCCGACCGCTGCAGGACTGCATCAGATCGGCACGCGCGCCGCGCAGCCCGTCGCGTCGAGCGTCGCGATCGGGACCGTCTATTACGTCAGCAACGAAGGCAAGCTCGAACGATCGAGCGGCAGCGCGTGGCAGGAATTCAGTTGGCTGCCCGACACGGGCACGTTCACGCCGATACTGACGTTCGGCGGCGCAGCGACGGGCATCGTCTATGCGACGCAATTCGGACGCTATCTCGCGCTGGGTCCGTGGGTCGCCTTCAACGCGCTGGTCGAGCTCACGAGCAAGGGCACCGCGACGGGCAATAACTTGATCAGCGGCTTTCCGTTTACGGATGCCGCGATGTACTACACACCGATCGCGATGCAAGCCGAGGGCATGGCGGGCACGGGCACCGTGGGCATGGGGGCGATCATGCTGGGTCCGTGGGCGGGCGCGAACGCGGGCGGGATCGAAGTCGTGTATTCGAGCCGACTGCGACTCACCGACGCCAACTTCTCGAACACGTCACGCATTGCCTTGTCGGGGCTGATGCTGCGCACGACGAGCGTGCCGTGGTGACGCGATGAGCGCGAACAATCGCATCCATTGGGTCGGGCTCGACGAGTTGCGGGCGGCGCTGCTGCAGCTGCCCGAGGCTCTGGCGAGCGACGCGGAGACGATTGTCAACGACGCGGCGCAAGCGGCCTTCGATGAGATATACGCGGCGTATCCCGTGCGCACGGGCAATCTGCGCAACGGGCTCAAGGTGCAGACGCTCAGTCACGCATTCGACGCACGGGTCGGCTCGCGGGCGCTGGGCGCGGGCGCGATCCTCTACAACAACGCGCCGCATGCGTACATATTCGAGCACGGGACCGAAGCGCGACACACCGACATCGGCGCCGATCGCGGGCGCATGCCTCCGGGCAAGGTGTTCATCCCGCGCGTGATGCGCCATCGACGTCGCATGTACGAAGAGCTCGTCGCGATGATGGAGTCGCACGGGCTGCTGGTGACGGGCAGCGTGTATGCCGCCGCCTGACAGCAACGCGATCGACACGGCGCTGGTGTCGAAGCTGTGGAACGACTCCGCGCTGCGCGCGCTCATGCCCGGAGGCGTCTATTTCGACTATGCCCCGGCGAACATGGATCGCTTCGTCATCGTGTCACTCGACGCGAGCGACGACGTGCCGCGCTTCAACGGCAGGGCAATCGAAAGCGCGCGCTATCTGGTCAAGGCGGTGCAGCGCGCGACGGGACGCGACGACGTCGCCGAGGCCGCAGCACGCATCGACGTGCTGCTCGAAGATCAGACGCTCACCGCAGCGGGTTACGGCTGCGTCGCGTGCTATCGCGAAGAGCGGGTGCGCTTCGTCGAAGTCGACGACCTCGACGCGTCGATTCGCTGGCAGCATCGCGGCGCGCACTATCGCATCCAAATGACGCCACTCGTCGAATGAAAGGGACATCATGATCAAGAGCGGACGGTACGGCGAGGTGTATTGGGACCCCACGGGCGCGACGACGCTCGCGAAGGTGCTCTCGCTCAACAAGTGGAAGGCCGACTTCAAGACGGACAAGATCGACGTCACGTGCTTCGGTGACAGCAACAAGGTGTACGTGCCGGGCATGAAGGACGTCAGCGGCGACTTCGGCGGCTTCTATAACAGCGCCGACTTGACGATCTTCGAGGCGGCGGATCAGGACACCCCCGGCAAGCTCAAGCTCGTGCCCAACAGCACGGAGGCGACGTTCTTCTGGTCGGGGCTCGCCTACATGGACGCGTCGATCGACACGAGCGTCGACGGGGCGCCTGCGGTTACGGGCACGTGGATGGCGGCGGGTCCGTGGACGCTCGCGCAGACGCTGGCGGCGACGGCGGTGAAGGCGCCCGTGCCCATCTGGGACGCGGAACAACAGCGCTGGACGTTGCCGAGCGCGGCGTGACGCATGTTCGCGTCGCTGACGCTGACGGGCGTGCGCGGCTCGATCGTCTGGGCCTATCACGACGCGGCGACGATTGCGCAGTGGGTCGTGCGTCGCTCACGTGACGAGCAGACGCAGCAATGGCGCTGGCGGCTGGCGGCGACGCTCGGCCCCAGCGTCGACCGCTTCAAGCTGCGGCAGCGTCCGCTGCGCTTCGTCGCGCCGCGTCACGGTGGCTTCTGGTGCTGGCAGTTGCGTGAGCTCACGCTGACTGATCGCACGCTCGTCGCGAACCTCGACCCCCCGGAGTATTGAACGATGACACGCTGTCGGTTCGTACGGCCCGAGCTCGTCACCCTCACCCTGAGCGACGGCGACACGCTCACGGTCAAGCAGCGCCTGACGGCAGGCGAGCAGCGCGCGGCGTATGCGCGCATGTACGAGACGGGCAAAGTGAATCCGCTGCAGACGGGCGTCGCGATGATCATCGCCTATCTCGTCGACTGGTCACTGGTCGGACTCGACGGCACGGTGCTGCCGATTCGCGGCCTGTCGGTCGACGAGCTTGAGCACGTGCTCAACGGACTGGACACCGAAGACTTCATCGAGATCAAGGACGCGATCGAAGCGCACGAGCAGCAGCAGCGCGCCACGCGCGAGCGAGAAAAAAAAACACCCCGTTCTGGCGTGAATGGCGCCGAAGCGACCTCGCCATCGCGATCCGTACCGGCTGGCGCGTCGAATGGGTCCGAGCGCTCGACGACGACGACTATCGACTCGTCGTCGAGCTCCTGAAGGGACGCGACGTGTCACACGACGACGCGCAGACACAGCCGCCACAGTCGACGACGACGCACGACGTCGACGCGCTCGCGCGGCTGCTCGACGAGTAACCCACGATGGCGATCACCGGACGCTTCGAGGCGGACTTCACACCCTTCATGACGGCGGTGCAAGCCGCCGAGGTCGAGCTCAAGGGTCTGGAGACGAGCTCGTCGCGCGTCGAGAAGTCGCTCAATCGCATGGTCGACCAATTCAGCGGTCGGCGCATGATTCAGGACGCGAACCTGATGGCCGAAGCCGTCGAGCGCATCGGCGGCGTCTCGCAGCTGACGCAGTCCGAGCTTGAGCGGGTCGGCGCGAAGGCAGCAGAAGCCGCTGAGAAAATGCGCGCGATCGGGATGGACGTGCCCGAGCGACTGCAGAACCTCGCGCTGCATGCGAAGGACGGCGCGAGCGCGCTCGATCGCATGGGCGTCGCGGTCGGCACGTTCATCGGCAACTTCGCCTTCGACCTCGTGCAGCGCGGCGTGTCGTCGATCATGGGCATCGGGACCGCTGCGTTCGAGTCTGCAGGACACATCGCCGATCTGTCGCAGAAGCTGGGCATCAGCGCCGAAGCGGTGCAGGGCTTTGACTATGCCGCGAAGCAGACGGGCACGACGATCGACAGCTTCGCCGGAGCGATTAACAAGCTCAATATCAATCTCGCCAAGGGCGACGACAGCACGATCAACGCCCTGAAGTCACTCGGGCTCGAGTACGACGCGATCCGTGCGATGAAACCCGAGGACGCATTCCTCGCCATCGCTGACGGGATCGCCGCGATGCCCGACCCGATGGAGCGCGCGCGGGTCGGCACGGAGTTAATGGGCAAGGGCTTCGCCGACGTGCTGCCAGCAATCATGAGCGGACTGCGCGACACGGCCGACAGCGCCGCCAAGATGAGCGACGAGACAGTCGACCGACTCGATCGCGCGGGCGACGCGTGGCAGGCGCTGTACGACAAGGTCGTCATCGTCACTGGCGGGATCATCGCGGAGGTGATTGCAGCGGGCGAGAAAATGCAAGCGGCGTATCGCGAGATGGGCGCGGGCGGAACCATCATGTTCTCACTGCGCAGTATGCTCGCGGGCATCACGGGCGACTATGGCTTCGTCGCCGACGCTGCGCAAGACGCGGCCAACACGATCTGGGGCTCGGGCGTGCCCGCGATGGACGACCAAGCCAACGCCATCGAGAACGCACGCGAGACGATGCGGCAGTACGAAGAGCAGCAGAAGGCGCGACAGAAGGCCGAGCGCGAAGCGGCCGCCGAAGCGAAGAAAGCCGCAGAGGAATTCACGAAGTGGGGCGAGACGTTCGAGAAGGTCACGGCCAAGGCGCAGCCGTGGCAAGACGTGCTCGCGACGAATGACGCGCAGCTGAATGAGTGGGTACAGACGCTGCTGCGCGCGGGCAACTCCGTCGAGGACATCGCGAAAGCCTACAGCGTGAGCACGGGCATCGTCGAAGCGAACAGCCGCGCGCTGCGTGAGAACGATGCGACGCTCAAGATGATTGAGCGCACGTATAGCGACCTGACGTCGTTGACCGATCAGTACAACCAGCTGGTCGAAGAGCGCACGCTGACGACGACCGAGCGGCAGATCGCCGACATCAATCGCTGGGCCGACACCTACAAGGGGCGGCTGATGGAGCGCGGCACGCTGACGGCGGACAGCGAGAACATGATCGACGCGATCCGCAGCGAGAAGATCGCCAAGCTCATGGTTAATGAGCAGACGCTGCACGAGGCGAGCATCGCCAATCTCGCCGAGCGCGCGCAGATCGAACAGAACACGCTGCAGACGATGGTCGACGCGGAGGTCGGCACGTATACGCCCGCGATGATTGAGGCGCAACGCGAGAAGGTCCGAGCCGCCGCCGAAGCCGCTGGTCTGTTCTATGACGCGTGGGGCACCGCCCTCGGACAGATCCCCGGCTTGGCGGGCGAGGCGGCTGACGGCATCGTCAACGAATTCGATCGCGCGACGGAGCACGTCGTCACGTCATGGTCCGAAGCGATGGACCAAGTTCGACAGGGCAAGGGCGTCATGGAAGGCGCCGTCGAGGGCGGTCCCGGCACGATGACCGATTACGGGCCGTGGGGCTCAGCCGAGCACAAAGCCGCCGTGGCGAAGGCGTACGCGGCGGGGCGCTACTTTGGTCCGGTCAAGCAGCGCGCGCCGAATCCGTATCGACTGCCGGGCATGTCGTACGACGTCGACTGGGAAGCGCTCGGCATTCCGGGCACGGTGTATCCGAAAGCGGCGGGTGGACCCGTCGACGCGCGTGCGCCGTATCTGGTTGGCGAGCAGGGACCCGAGCTCTTCGTCCCGACGACGAGCGGCAGCATTGTGCCCAACGGCGCGACAGGCAGCGTCGTCGTCAACAACACGTTTCACGTCAACGGCACGGGACGCGACGTCGCGCGCGTCGTGCTCGACGAAATCAACAAGCAGATTCGAGTCGGGCGCAAGTGGCCCGCCGTGTAGGAGAGGACTGCTATGGCCGCGCCGCTCGATCGCTCGTGGTACAACACGCTCGTCGATGATGACGGCAGCGGACAGACGGGCACCGTCTGGGACAAGTCGCAAGTGAACGCGCTCATGAACACGATCGACAGCGCGTTCGTCTCGCATGTCGATCGCACGGGCACCCCCGCCTTGGGTCAGATCGCCGTGTTCACGGATGCCGACACGCTGCGCGGCGACGCGCTGCTGACGCCACCGAACGGGCAGATCAAATTTCCCACCACGCAAGTCCCGAGCAGCGATGCGTACACGCTCGACGACTACCGCGAGCTCCCGTGGACCCCCACGATCCTCGCCACGGGCAGCGCGTCTGGGCAGACCTACTCCAAGCAGCAAGGGATGTACACGAAGATCGGGCGACGCATTACGGCGAGTTTTTGGGTCGCCCTCTCCGCGAAGGGCACACTGACGGGCGACGTGGCGATTGGCGGCTTTCCCTACCCCCCGGGGCCGAGCGAATCGGCGATCGCGACCGTGCTGTATATCCTGCTGGCGACGACGTGGTCGAACGTGGTCGGGTTCGTGGACAACCAGAATCAAAACATCTTCCTGCGCGGGACCACGGTCCCGGCCACGAATAACAACACGCCGCTGCAAGGGACCGACGTCGCGAACACGAGCAACTTCATCGGTACGATTTCGTTTCTCACCGCCAACTAACGGATCGGCGCAGGGCGGCGCGATGATCGATGGCGCGACAAACACAAGCACGGCTCAAAGTCCTGCGGCTGAAGTCTGGACGACTCGGCGCGGGCGTCGTGCGCGTGCAGGCGCGACTCAAGGTCCTGCGACTCGGCGCGGGACGTCTCAACGCGGTACTGCCGAATGCGCCGAGCGCGCCGATTCCCGCGCACGGCTACGTCGGCGGACCGTACGAGCTTCGGTGGAGCAGCACGACCGCGCAGACCTATGAGGTCTACTTCGGCACGAGCCCGACGCCCGCGCTCGTCGGCAGCGTCACGACCCCGCGTATCGCCCTGCCACCGCTGACAGACGGCACCGTCTATTACTGGCGCGTCGTCGCGCACAGCAGCTTCGGCGCCCGCACGTCGCCGACGTGGTCACTCACGGCACGCGCCCCGACCGCGCCCGTGCTCGTGTCGCCCGCTGACCACAGCGTGAATCAATCGCGCACACCGACGCTGACATGGCAAGCCGTGACCAATGTCACGGATGCCTATTACGAGGTGCGGCTCGGCACGAGCACGTCGCAGCCCGCGCTCGTCGCGACGCTCGCGCATCCGACAGCGAGTTACACGGTCGGCACCCCGCTCGCGATCGGCGTCGCGTATCACTGGCGCGTCGACGCGCGCAACAACGCGGGGCGGCATGGCTCGGTCACGTGGACGTTCACGACGACGAACACGACCGCACTCGTCATCAGCATCGGGGGCGCGACGCTCGTGCGCGTGCGTCGTGCGGGCATCGCGATCCATGACGTCATGAATGCAGCGAACACGGCGAGCTTCACTGTCGAGGGCAGTGCGCCGACGGTGGGACAAGACGTGCGCGTCGGCATCGGCTCGCTCAACGCGAGCGATCTGATCTTCGGCGGGACCATCACGAGCGTGGAGAGTGTGTATGAGGGCGTGACGCGCAATCGCGCGTGGCGCGTCTCCTGCGAGGACTACACCAACGCGCTCAATCGTCGCAAGGTGCGCCGACGCTATGCGCAGCAGTCCGCGACGGCGATCGCGCTCGACCTCATGGCGCGCGACGCGCCGCCCGGATTCGCCACCACCGGGATCGTCGCGGGCCTGCCGACGATCGAGGGCGGGATCGACTTCACCGACGAAGACTTCGTGCAATGTTTCGCGCGACTCGCCGAGCGCATTGGCGGCTACTGGTATGTGGACTATGCGCGCGCGGTGCATCTCTACACTGAGGAATTGAGCAACGCCCCGGAGCCGATCCTGCCCGACACGCGTCTGCTGCTCAACGACCCGCCGATCGCGCAGACGACCGACGTGTCGCAGATTCGCACGCGCGTCTATGTCGAGGGTGGCGGCTCGCAGGCACGCGAGCAGATCAACGTCGGCGCGACGAGCATCCCGGTCACTGATGGCACGTGGTACTCGGGCGCGGGCGGGCTCGTCGTGTCCGGGCCGCAGCGCATTCGCTACACGGGCAAGGGCGTCACTGGCGGACCGGGAGCCCCGACCGCTGCCGCCACGCTCGTCGCGGGCAATCTGATTGGCGGACCGTATCTGTACAAAGTGACGACCATCGCGGGCAGTGAGTCGCCGCTGTCGGGTCCGTCGAACGCGGTCACGCTGCTGCAGGTGGTCGAGCCATCGAGCGCGCCGAGTGTGAGTCCGGGGGGCTTCGATGCGCCGACGAGCGCGCCAGACGCGACGCGGGTCGTGGGCGGCTCGATGGCGAGCGGATCGTATGACTGGCGCGCGACGTTTGCGACGAATGCGGGCGAGACGACCGTGGGCCCGACGAGCGTCGTCGTGTCACTCGGGCCCGAGACGACGGGCGGGCTCGATCCGAATGCGGGCAGCGTCGCACCCGCTGAGCGTCCTACCGATTGGGGCGGACCGGACGTCGGCAGTCATGCGTACTACACGACGGCGCTGAATGCCGCAGGCGAGACAACGCCGCGCTTCGCCGCGAACTACTTCGCGCCGTCGCTGGCGGTGCCCGTCGTGAGCGGCATCAATGGACCGGGCGCGGGCTCGCTGATTTACACCTACGTCATGACCTACGCGACGGCGCTCGGTGAAACGACGCGCTCGGACTCGCGCAGCTTCATCGTGTCGCAGCCCATCTCGACGTCGGCCGGGATGACGCTGTCGGGTCTACCGCTGGGTCCGAACAACGTCACGCGCAAGCTGTATCGCAGCAAAGGCGCGACCTCTGGTGGGCATCCCGATCTGTTTGCATGGGGGCTCGTTGCGACGCTCGCGGCGGGCGTGACGCAGATCACCGACACGGTGCCCGATGCGAGTCGCGGCCCCGCCCCACCGACGACGAACACGGCGGGCGCCTGCGCGGTCAATCTCGTCATCGTCCGACACGGCGGCGCGGGCGTGACGAAGCGACGCGTGTATCGCACACCGACGACGGGCGGCACGGCCAAGCTGGTGCTCGAGGTGGACGGCGATCCCGCGAACCTCACGGTCGTCGACACGCTGAAGGACAGCAGTCTGGGCGTCGCCGCGCCGACCGAGAACACGACGGGCACGACGACGACCTATGCGAGCGCGTCGCTCACCAACATTCCGATTGGGCCCAGCGGCACGACGAAGCGCAAGCTGTATCGCTGGCTCGCCACCGCGGGCGAGTATCGGTTGACGGCGACGATCAACGACAACACGACGACGACCTACACCGACAGCAAGGCGGACGCGTCACTCGGCGCGGCGCCGCCGACGACGAACACGATCGGCGGCGCGCTCGGCATCGGCCGGTACTGGTGGGGCGTGAGCTTCGCGACGGCGAATGGGGAAACGCTCACGGGCCCGCTCGTCGCGTTTGATGTCACGACTGGTGCGGCGACGCTCACGGGCATTCCGACATCGAGCGATGGGCGCGTGACGCAGCGACGCGTCTATCGCACAGCGGTCAATGGCGGACCGCTGCTGCTCGAAGCAACGCTCAACGACAACACGACCACGACGCTCACGAGCGCGGGCGCGGATGGCGCGCTCGGCGCGTCGAGTCCCGTCGCCAACACGACGGGCGGGGCGCGTGTCACGCTGACCAACATCGCGATCGGCGGCGGCGCGACGACCGCGCGCAAGGTGTATCGCACGGTCGCGGGCGGTGGCGAATTCCGCTTCCTCGTCACGCTCAACGACAACACGACGACGACCTATGACGACAACAAAGCCGACGCCGCGCTGGGCGAAGTCGCCCCCGGCGATCTGCTCGTCGAGCTCACAGGCGTGCCGGCGAGTGGCGCGGGGTCCGTGCTGTATCCGCTCAAGACGGGCGATGAGCTCAACCTCTACGTCCAGTGCGACGACGTCACGGCGCAGAATGAGCTCAAGGCGCTTGAGGGCGCATCGAGCGACGGCGTCGTCGAGCACGTCATCCAAGATCGACGGGTGGGGCTCGCACAAGCGACGGCACGCGGCAACGCCGAGCTCGCCCTGTTCGCGCGTCCGCTGCGCACGGTGACGTATGCGACGCGTGACCCGAAGACGCGCACCGGGAAGACGGTACGGATCGCGCTGCCCTCGGTCGGCATTGACGGGGAATTCGTGATTCAGAGTGTCGAGCTCGACGAGCTCGACGAAGCCCCCGGACTGCAGCCGCGCTATCGCGTCAGCGCGAGCTCGGTCAAATTCACCATCGAAGACGTGCTGCGTCGCCTGCAGCTGGAGTCGTGACCCGTTCGGGCACACGACGGACTGCGTAAGAATTACCCTATCGCGACGCGAACCGCTACGCGCCCCGTACAGCGACGCGCGTCGACGACGTGCTGACGTAGGGGCCGAGCCGCGATCGTCGTTGCTGGGGCGACTGTGCGCGATTGCGGACGCGTCTGAGACGTGGTCGAATCAGCACGCGCGGCTGTGTGCGCGCGTCCGCCAGCCAGCGGTCGTCATGGGGCGCTGGCGGGCAGCAAGCGCGTGCCTCAGCCGCGTGCTCAGCGCGTGCGGTGCTGCTGGCTCGACGCGCAGACGTCAGCCCAGCAACAGCAACAGCCCCATGCACAGCACGAACAGCACGACCGCCGCACCGAGCGCGAGCGCGACGAGCAGCAACGCACGCGGCGTCAGCGAATCCATGTCAGCAGGTAGAGGGCGAGCGCGAGCAGCACGCACGCGACCAGCAGCAGATGACGCGGACGACGACGATGCGTGTTCATCGTGTGTGCTCAGCTGGTACCGAATCGAATCGTGAAGCTCTTGTCGCGCACGTCTTCGGGTTGCAGTCCCGGCGAGTACGCCTGCAGCGAGGTCCGCTCGCAGCAACGCGGACAGCGTGCGGCTTTCAACGCGGCGACGTAGACGGCGAGCGCACACGGCACGACGCAGCCGAGATGGAAGTCGAGCGCGCAGCGAGTGCAGCGCGCCCAGCACAAGGACGTGACGTCGCGTGTCATCGTCAGTGTCCGAACGGCGACGGCGGCACGGGCACCCCGTCGCCGCGTCGATGCGTGCGGAAGCGTCGCTGTATCTCCGCGCGCATCTCCTGCATCATGAGTCGCATGCGTCCCGGCAGCAGCGCCTCGTCGTCGTGCTTGACGCTGTCGACGTGTCGACGCAGCGCCGCGTAGTTGTGCGCGTTGATATGCGCGCCGCACGTCGCGCACGCGTGCCACTCGCCCTGAGACATCATCGGCGCAGCGCGCAGCACGTCGAGGACCGTCGGCATCTCGAAGTCGACGCACGGGAACCGCCAGCAGACGGGACGCGCGCTGCAGAAGTCGCAGCACGCCATCCACGCGGCGCGCTCGCGCTCAAGGTCGAAGCCGTGCCAGAGCAGACGCCAGACGCCAGACGCGTCGCAGCGCAGCACACCGCGCGCGATGAGCGCGTCGCGAATCGACGGATGAAACGTCTGCACGCGATCGTCGAGGTCGATCGCCGTGCAGCCGTGTCCGTGTTCGTCACGTGCCATGTCGCGGGCGTGCTCTGTCACGCGCTCGCCCCCGTCCCGTTGACGCTGACGTCCGGTCGAAGCTTGCGCACGACCCAGCCGTCAGCGGTGCGTTTGAGCTCGCGCGTCTTGACCAACTGCGACAGCGTCAGGCCGAGCACGCGTCGTGCATTGCCGTTTGAGCCGAGCTTCGCGTTTCCCGGCCCGCCTTTGAAGTCGCGCTCGACGAAGCGCGTCTGCGGCAGCAGCTGCTCGAAGCTCACAACTGCGTCGCCCACTTCGCGGAACAGTCCGCGCACGACGTCGATCGGACGCGTGCCCGCCTTCGTGTCCTCGCGCACCTTGCGACTGTACCGTGCTGCTGCTGACGTCGACGTGCCGCGCTTCGACTTCGCGGGTCCGAGCCTGATGGACGCGTCAGCTGTCGCGCGCTCGCGCACGTGACCGACGACTTTGTTCGCGCGCTTCAGCATCTTGCCGACGTCGAGCAGCAGTCGAATCGCGTCGTCGCAGCGCTGCGCTTCGCGTCGATGATGCTCGCGAAGCTCGATGAGTTGCTGTACTTCGGGTGTCGTCTTCGTCATGGGGTCGTGCCTCCTTTGTTGTTGTGCGTGAGTCGCGCGCGACGTCGACAGTCGCGACGCTGCAGCGTGCGGATGATGCGTGCGTCTTCGAGCTCAAGGATCGTCGCGCAGCGATGCAGCTGGCTCGCGAGCTCGCGATAGACCGCTGCTGCGTCGACGCGCGACAAGTCCGCTTCGACGACTTCGCGACCAATGAGGGGCACGAGCTCAGACGCGAGTCGTGCGCAGACAGCAGCGATGGTGTCGTTCATGAGTCGATACCGTCAATCCAGAACACGTGACCGACTTCGCAGCGGTACTGATAATCGACATATGCGCCATCGCTCGATTCCCATTCGCGATACAGCACGGGCGCGTTGCATGGGCGATCATCGACGAGTCGAGGACAGCGACGCTCCGACTCATGCCACGCGCTGAAGTCGCCTTCGCTGTCGTCGTACTTGCGTGAAGTCGTCATGGTCGATTCAATGTCGCAGCGACGTCGCGCTCGTGCTGCTGCGTGCGCTCGCGTCGTCGACGCTGACGCTCGTCGCGCTGCGTGCGCGCTTCCGCTTTGCGCTCGCGCTGCTTCAGTGAGTGAAACGACACGAGCGCATCGCGCGTCGTGCCTGCTGTCGCCCACGCGTCAGCGTTGAGTCCTTTCGACTCGAAGAGTCGCCAGAGCACATACAGCGTCGTCTCACCGAGTCCCGCGATGCCCGCGAGTGAGTAGGGCGTCGCCTTGTCGTACAACTCGCGCACCGTCGTCGCGCCGAGCGCGTCAGCAGCAGCGGTGAGCAGACGCGCCGCGCGTGTATGCACGACGCCGAGCTCCGTCGCGAGTCGATGCGTCGACCACGTCTCGCGACCGATGCGCAGCGGCGCGTGCTGCTCGTCGCTCGCGCTCAGTCGCTTGACAAAGTCACTGCCGATGAGACGCGTAATGGTCGGGGTAAACGCGAAGCTCGAACGTCGCTGTCTCGACATAGTCGCGCACGTTATCACAGCTGGCGCGTGAGTCATGCACTCCCGCTGCAGTCTAGTGAGTCGACGCTGCGCTCGTGTGAGCGCTGCACCGCGAAGCGCGACAACGCAGCTGCTCGAAACACTAGCCGAAACACTAGCCGACGAGGGGTCAAAACCGCTAAGTCGAGGTTGTGCGAGCATTTCGCGCGAATCGCAGAAAACGCTAATGTTCTCAGCGGTGAGCCCCGGTGAATTGAGATGAGCTCAGACGAGCTCTGACGGCATGAAATAGACTTGACGAGTCTACGTCGAATCGCGAAAACCCTAATGAATTCGCGATTTTACCCCGAACACTAGCCGAAAACACTAGCCGCGCGCTATCATTGTGTCGTCGCATTCACCTTTTGCATGCGACACGCTTTCGTCCTCATGACGACGACGAACGACACGAAAGGCGCACGACGATGGGTCACTTGATACAGCAGAAGAACAACTCGCAGAACCTGCTCATGGTCTGGACGGGAACGGACGGCAAGCGCATCACGCGCAGCAGCGGCACGAGCGATCGCAAGGAAGCGCAGCGACTGCTCGACATCGAAGTCGGCAAGGTCGCACTGGGCGACGTCGTCACGCGTGAGACGACGGGACGTCGCGCGTGTACGTTCGACGACGCGGTGCGGCTGTATGACGACGACCTGACGAAGCGCAAGTGCAGCGGGCGCGATGATCTGGTCGGCAAGATCGCGCTGCATCTGCGTCCCGTGTTCGGGACTCCCGGCACGCGCAAGCTCGCCGACATCACGACGGCGAGGGTCGAGGCATACGACAAAGCGCGACGCGACGCGGGCGCGAAGCGCGAGACGATCAATTCAGAGCTTCGCGTGCTGCGTCGACTGTTCATGATTGCGATCGAGCGCAAGCGCTATCGCGGCGACGTGCCCATCATCACGATTCCCGATGCGAAGAACGCACGGACAGGGTTCTTCGAGCGCGCGCAGTACGACGCGCTGCAGCAGCAGCTGTCGCACTGGCTGCGCGGTCCCGTCACGCTCGCGTACTTCACGGGCTGGCGCTTCGCGTCTGAGGTCTGCTCACTGCGCTGGAGTGAAGTCGACCTGACAGCGGGCGTGCTGCGACTCGACAACAGCAAGAACGGCGAGGGGCGCGTCTTCCCGTTCACGCCGATCGCGGAGCTCGACGACGCGCTGCACGCAGCGGACGTGCAGCGACAGCGTCTGCAGCGCGAGGGCGTCATCGTGTCGCACGTGTTCCATCGCAACGGCGAGCCGCTGGTGCTGCCGCCACGCGGGAGCTCGCGCACGGGTGAGACGACGAAGTGGGTGCGCAGCGATTGGGCTGAGTCGTGTAAGCGCGCGGGCGTCGTCGGTCGCATCCCGCACGACATGCGACGCACTGCGGTGCGCGACTTGATGCGCGCGGGCGTGCCGCTCAAGACGGCCATGAAGCTCACGGGTCACAAGTCGATGAGCGTCTTCCTGCGTTATCAGATTGTCGATGAGAACGACCTGACAGCAGCGGTCACGCAGTTGGCCGCGCGTCACGCGCTGACGCAGCAGCAGCTGCGACGCACGCGCACGAAGCGCGCCGCATAACTCCGTCGCTCACGCGCCCCCGGTTCGACACGACGTCGCCGGGGGCGTCGTGCGTACGGCAGCAGATGCCGTGTCAAACCACGCAGCCCAGACCATCACGCGCGCGGCGGCTCGACTCGATACTCACAGTGCGGGCATGTCCGCCCGCCCCTGAAAGGTTGACCCCATGACGAAGACAGCGAAGCAGACGAAGACGAAGCAGACGAAGACGACGACGAAGCAGACGAAGCGCGCGACGAGCGCGAAGCCGCAGCAGCTGACGCTCGTGCAGCCCGTCGCAGCAGAGCCCGTCGCAGCAGCAGTGACCGCAGCGCCCGCAGTCGCGACGACGACGAGCGACGACGCAGCGGCGCGGAAGCAGCGCCGCAAGGAAGCACGCGCGGCGCGTCGTGCGCGCAAGCTCGCAGCGGGAGCAGCGACGACGACGACAGCGACGACGAGCGTCGAGTCGAAGCCGAAGACGACGACGACGGGCGCACGCGCGTCGCTCATCGCGCAGCTGGTCGATGTCATCGTCGACGAGGTGCGCGTCGAACTACGCGCGAAGCTGTCAGCAGCGCTCGCGACGCTGTAACGTCGAGCTCGTCTCAACCCCCAGCCCCCGAACGCGCAAGCGACGCGTTCGGGGGCTTCGTGCGTACGGGGGTCTGCGACGCGTCTGCTGACACGCTGAGCGACGAACGACGTCGCGCCGCTACGTCAGCACGTCGCGCGCGTCGAGCGCTCAGAACCGCTTCAGAACAGTCGAGCTTGAGCGCGTCAGCTGAGCTCGAAACCCCCAACAATCGCCGGGGCGGTACGGCTTTCGTGCAGGAGTGTGCAGGTTCGCCTAACTTAGCGGGACACTTAGTGCGATAATAAGTGTATGAGAACGAACGACACGGCGGCGGCGGTGACGATTGCGACGGGTTGCAAAGCGTGCGGAACACTCTGGAACGCGTCTGGTGCAGAGGGACAGTGCGGAACGTGCAAGCGCTGCCTCGGCTGCTGCGCAGTAGGCAAGCCCGGTACCTGCGAGCCGCGCAACGCAGCACGCGAAGCAACGATGGACGCAGCCGCGCTGCTGCGTCGTCGTCGCGCGCAGCGACGCTACACGCTGCACGGACAGCGCGACAACTTGAACAGCAAGTAAAACAGCAGCAGCGAAGACGAGAACGACGATGACGACGACGACATTGACGAAGACGAAGACGACGACACTGCAGCGCGACGACGCGTGCGTGTCGTGCGGTCGTCGTCTCAAGACATTCAAGCACGCATGGGTCAGCGCGACGAGCAAGTACTGCACGAAGGCGTGCGCGACGACGCATCAGGAGCAGCACCCCATGACGACAACAACGACGACGAGCGACGACACGAAGACGCAGCAGCGCGCGACGTGTTCAGCGTGCTTCGCGGAGCAGGCCATCACGAAGCGCGGCGCGCTCGTCGCGCACGGTTACACGCGTCCGCAGCAGTGGCATCAGAACGTCGGCACGTGCGACGGCGCAGGGCAGATGCACTTCGGCACGACGCAGGGTCGTGACTACACGCAGACGCTTGCGCAGCGCGTGCGTGACGCGGCGCAGGGAGTCGACGTTAACGCGGCAGACGTGCTCGCGGGTCGCGCCCCGGTGATGGGTCGCAAGCGCATCGCGGGATCGCGCGTCTACACGATGACGGCGATCGAGAACGTGACGCAGTCGCAGCGTCAGCAGTACGCAGCGACGCTGACGCAGCAGGCGCAGCAGATGCGCGAGCACGCGCGCGAGCTCGACGCAGCAGTCGCGAAGTGGGTCGCGGTCGCGCCGAAGACGGTGCGCGTCGAAGCGAAGCAGACGCTGCTGCACATGCGCGACGCGGGTCGACGCTTCGGCGGCAAGCTGTGCGCGTCGTCAGCAATGGGAGCGCTGAAGGGCTACACGACGAGCGACGTCGCAAGCGTGACGTGCGAGAAGTGCAAAGCGCTCATCGCGCGACGTCAGTCAACGAAGTAACGCAACGAACGACGAGGAACAACGAACATGAAGATCAACAGACAGCTTCGCAAGGACATCAATGCAGCGGTGCGCGCACACGTGCGCTCCGCTGCGCCGCTCGCAGAGGTCGGCTATCGCGACGTCACGACTGACGGTCGCACGCAGAGCAACAACGCGCTCAAGTGGCACGAGGACGCGGACCTCAACGACATGCGTCGACTCGCTGACGTGCGCGAGCTCGACGACGACGCGCTCAACCCCGGATGCTTCGAGCTCGACTTGTATGTGACGACGGGAGTCGGCCTCTATCGCGAGCTCGAAACGAACGTCTGCGTCCTGATTCGTGACGGCAAAGTCGTCGGCGCAACGTCGAAGGGACTGCGCGTCGAATCCATTAAGCGCGCGCTCGCGTTTCCGCTCGGCGGCTTCGACGATTCATTCTGGGGCGAGCGCGACACGCTCAAGCAGCGCGTCGATGAGATGCGCAGCAATCCCGAACGCGCGCAGACGCTGCGCACGACCGCGCAGCGTCGACACGAGCTCGACGACACGACGACGTCGCGTCTCGATGACGACGGCGAGCGGTGGTGTCGCGATTGTCACGACTCATACAACGTCGCGAGCGGCTGCGAGTGTGGCCGCAAGGACGACGACGCGCAGCAACAGCAGTGAACGACAGCAACTCGAAAGGACAACGAACACATGAAACGAAACCCAGTCACTGGTCGGATCATTCCGAAGCCGACAGCCTATCTACTGCACGACCTCGACCCCGCGATCTGGGATCGCTTCAAACAGCGCGCAGACGCGAGCGGGCTGCCCATGCGCACGGTCATGCTGGAGCTCGTCGCCGCGTATGCGAACGGCGCCATCGAGGTCGAGCAGCAGCTGGTCGTGCGTCCGTCGCGCAAGGCGGGTGCGCGATGACGACGACACTCGTGCGCATTCCGCGTCGCTTCTATGACGACCACGACGGACGTGCGCTGCCGTCGCCCGTCGTCGTCAAGGCGACTGCGCGACACTACTGGATCGATCGCTGCGACGCACACGTGCAGG
>Ga0207428_10000638_pt1 | contig 41294 bp, 45 predicted proteins | sample RhiMethybrSRZTD1_FD_187600 | JGI IMG/M metagenome (GOLD analysis project Ga0207428, IMG submission 187600) | Populus rhizosphere microbial communities from Tennessee, USA - Rhizosphere MetaG P. TD hybrid SRZTD1 (SPAdes) (version 3) | ecosystem: Host-associated > Plants > Roots > Rhizosphere >...
ATGTAGACAGGATGGGTAATGAATTTATTGTAGTAAGGCAGGGCGATGTAAATATTCACTTGTATTATATTCCAAAGCAGTATATTACCAAATATGATGGAAGCTCTTTATGGATTGATGTTACTAGTGGACTAGTTAGTCCCAAGTTCGAACGCGAAGATGAACCAACACAGGAAGAAATTGAAATGTTGCTAAGGGAAGTACCAGATTAAAGTCAATGAAATTAATACGACCCAATTGCCAGATTTAAGGCCTAGGATCTTGGATGTTTTCGTTTCGTATTTTATGTTAAAAATATGTGAGTGCAAATAATCTAAATTAGCACGAGATTCCAAATGGTAAGGAAAAGAACAATTCATGGATTTCATATCGGATAATAATGGAATTCTAACTCAAGGTATACGAAGGCAAGATCCTAATTTCAAAAAATGGCCTCCAAACTGTATTACGTAGTCAATCTGATCAAGAAATTGGGCTGTACCTGGTCTAAAAATGGATTTACCTGGTCAAAAAAAATCATCCTATGATAACAAATCCCCGCCAATAATTGTCAAATCCTCCATTTAGTAAACTACCATCCGTAGCTTTAATCGGATTAGGCGCTGTACCATCAAGCCTTAAAGCAAAGTTACAATCAGGATCAAAATGACATAGAGAGCTCAATGAATCATTGGTCACTATAGTCAGAAACCTATTGTTAAGATCCCACTTGACAGTCAACGTTGCGTTTGGATTTGTCTCCATCGCTAAGATAAGACTTGTGCCTGGAATGAATGTCGACGTGTCTACAGGTTTAGAAAAAAGAACTTCGATTTGCAGCCTGCCGTCTGCCTTTGTAATAAAGCCTGTTGGTGAAATCTGACTAGCCTCAGGGAAAAGGACCAATAAAGGCAAGGTAGCCGAGATATTAGCGCCATGAGGTGTGACAGCCCTATTACCATCAATGGAGGAAGCCTTGCTATTATTTAGTGCTGTTGTAGCCTCCCCTTGCCATGCAAACGGATAAGCAATGAGTCCAACGTTTACAAAAGTTATCAAAATTAATAAGCCAAGAATCGTTACCTGCCCAGTCATTAGCATTCAAGAAATCTATCTCCGAAAGTATATTTAACTTTCGTTATTAATAAAATGGAAAATAGACAGGTATTCTTATCATTAGAGGAAAGTTTTGAAGCGTATCTTAGATAAGCGTATGGACTTGCCTGAAGATAAACCACAAACTCCACGAAAAATTTTGATGGAATAACTACAAACGGTTAGATCTCATAGATAATTAGGGCTGAATAATCAACATCACTCTGTTTACGAGTAGACTCCAAGGGTTTGGCTGCGGCGGCAATTTAATATCAATAAGTCTGAAAGTGCTGCCATGCTGCTTCGTCATATCTTCAACAAATTTATTAATATTTTCAGTTACTGATTTATGTTTTAAAATGAATAATTTATCATAAACAAATGCGCTTTATATGGGTCGAACTATGCCTTCATTCAGAATTGCATCGGAAATGGAAGTGCGTTTGTAGTTCTGCTATTTTTTCCAAAACGAGGACTTGTTTAAAATTATCTTTTTCATTTCTATATAGGACCCACATTTGATGAATTAAATCTAGTTGATCTATCCTCTCTAAGTGTTTATCCACAAATTGAGATTTTGCTTGTTTTGAATCATCAAATTTTTCAAACCAAATTATCAATTAACTAATCGACCACTGGTGGGAAGATGATAATGGTTGCATGCGATGAACAAGAAACAACCAAATCCCACCAGTTGGTGGTGTTTAGGTCTAAATTGCTATGATAATTCGATTATAAATGATTATAATCCAAAGAATTTATGATTTTAGTAACAATAAACCGCCATGTAAATATTTAAGACTGTTAAAACCAATATTTCAAATAATTTAATAAATTAATTTCCTCCGAGAATGAGTCTATAGCTAATAATTTGAATTCGACTATTATGTAGAATGTCTAGGCAGGCAAATAAAAAAGAAACTAATGTATCAGATTTGGACAGGAAATTATTAAAGATTTTACTCTTGCCAAATGGCGATTTAAAGTCCAGCAAAAGTTTATCATTAAAATTAGGATTACCAATTACGACCGTCAGAAGAAGGCGTAAGCGGTTAGAAAGCAAATTTTTAAAGTTACACTATGTAATGGATATAGAGAAATTTGGTTGGAAACGTGTTGATTTTTTTATATCTATAAGGAATGGAATGGTTAATGCTGTTGCCAATAAACTGCTCGATTCGGATGAAGTAACATATGTCGGCAAGAGCATAGGAGAGCATACAATTGATTTGAGAGTAGAAACAATAGTTAGAGATAATGCATCTATCCTTGACATCCTCGAAAAAATAAAGGCAATGGATGGAGTACAAGATGTAGTATGGAGCGAGATCGTTAGTGTTGTAGGCAAGAAAATATCGATTCCTAGTTCTATAATTGATAAAATTTAAGCGATCACTTTCATAAACCCAAGTTTATAGTAATTGAGTTAATTTGTTTTACACCTGAATATCAATACCTAAACTATAATTTAGTACAGAATTCTTGGAAATGGCTTTTTAATTTCTTAAAACCTTATCTTTCAAATAATCCATAGATTCTTTTCTGTTAGGCGCATTATCATACATAGAATGATTAGAGTGCGAATACTCTTTTATATGTTTTTGAGCACGAATCGTATAGGTTTTCTGTACTTTAGTATTAAGTATTCATCCAATTCTTATTACCTTTTTGATTCTCTGACGTCCGTACCTAAATAGTCGTACAGCTCCATATCGTAATCAAATTTTACACCCCTAGTCTTTTGTGCTGTTGCCATAAATTCATCATCCTTAGTATATTTCTTTATTATGACTTCATGCACCTTAGATAAGCCATACTGTATCATCGCTTTTTCGTCAGGAAAATCCCTTATGCCCGTGTATTTGTCATCATAATCGCTAGTTCTATGTATCTTTGCCTTTACCTTTTGTTTAGCATATGTCATTTTCATTTTTATTCGAATTAACTATTATTACATATACTGTGCTTAAGACCTTTTTGATTTTGATTACTGTGCTTAAGACCTTTTTGATTTTGATTACTGTGCTTAAGACCTTTTTGATTTTGATTACTGTGCTTAAGACCTTTTTGATTTTGATTCTTTACTTTATTATAATACCTTTTCATTAGCCTTTATTTTATCTGGTCTCCCGTCATCTTCCAAAGTCCGATCACAACTATCAACAAATAACTTCAAAAGTAGCAGGGACTTCAATCCCAATGAACTTGCTAATATTGTGTTAAATCAATTTGTAAAGGAGGTGAATGGCTAGAAGGCCTTGATCTTTATTCTTAGTGTGGAGAAAATAATAAATGAGTTCACAAATTCCTACACAATTTACACATTCTTAAAAACTTGATGAGACAGCAAAAGGAATTAGAATATCAATACATGTTTATGCTAACGAAAATATTGGATTTTATTATGATAAAAAAAGAGTGGATAGATCAATTTTTATTAATCTATCACAATATTGCGCTTATTGTCGTCCTGAATGTGTTTGTACTTCTCTCGTTGAAAAATCTCTTAAATTGTCTCTTGCAACGTTTTCGAATGTATTTGCGACATTAGCATTCAGCCGTGAAAATTCTTTTGCATTATCTCTTGCATGTTGTACTGATGTTTTCACCGCTTCCATAGTTGCAAATATGTTATTGTTTGCTAATCTGGTTGCGACTATTGTACAGTCTGTAAAATTGCTTACTGCTCTTGCATAATTTTCTGTGAATCTTTTTGGAGAACCCCAATATGACAAATATGAATTTTGTACGTTTTCAATGTACGGAACCCATAAGGATTGCAGTGAATGAATAACCTCTTTTTGTGAATCTAGATAGCTATCTGCAATATCTTTTGTTGCTTGAATGGTCTCTTCTTGAAATTCATTAGCGGCTTTTGTAAACCGTGGAATTTCCTTTAATGCCTCATCTGTTGTCTTTTTAACAGTTGATTTTGTTTCGTCGAGAGCTACATTGATTGTTTCTGTATTTTTTACTTCTTTATTTGATGCCATGTTATTATATTAGATACAATGGCATATATATGTTGGTATTAATTGGTATTTATTACCATTATAATCCGTAGAGATTAAATTATTCGCGCAAGTCCGCGGCACACACTCACCACAGTACTTATCACCATCATTATCAGTAAAGTCGTGGGCCTTAAGATATGACATAGAAGACAAATGTCGGATTTACTACTCAATAATAAATTAATTTTATTCCATTTGATATTATAGTCTTTCAAACTTGACGATTTCATGTAAATCAAAATTAACAAACATTCGATAATATGATTTTTGATTATAAGTTAGTCTTAAAGCAAATAACTTGTATGATGGATAAAAAAAATTAAATGGTTATAGCCAAGGATAAGTATGTGTCTGCCAATAGCTTTTCGTTAATAGCACTCAATTTATTACCTGATTGTATGTTTTTTTCCATTTTATCAAGTTGTTCATTTGCTTTTTGCTTATAATATTGCACTGATTCCTCATGCATATCGCGAAAACTTTCACTCATCTTTTTCATCAACTCATTATAATCAGCTGATAATTCATGATTGAGTTCTCCCTCTAGCTTATCTTTCCTTCCAATTAACTCATTTAGATCATTTGACATATTATTACTATGCTTTCGTAACATATAAACATGTCCCCAACAATCAAGATTATTTGGTCGATGTCTTCTTCCAATGCCTAGTAAAAGGCACAATGTTTCCTTTACTAGGTAGCTTTACCTTATTAACTAAATAAACAGGAAAACTAGGCTCATTTGGGATGGCTGATAGCTATGTGTGTTTCCATTGAGACAAATATTCATTATATTGGTAAAGTTATACATATTTCTCACCATCTCTCCCCTACTATTATGAATAAGGCTTATTATGACTAAAATGTTATAAGATCTAAGTATCCTGACTGAATCGATCACCCTCAATATGAGGAAAAAGATAGATTCAAAACTATTTATCTAGTACTGGTATAAGCATTCAGAATTAATTTTTTGTTTCCAAATATTAGAAAAATTATATTAGATCTAAATAAATCTCGGTGAGACAAAAGAAACACATAGATAGATATACGATTAGCGTGTATCATATACATGCATAAGTTTTTTTACGGAAATAATTCTCAAAGTAATAAACATAGACCAACCCCAACATTGCGCCCAGTAAATATATCTAAAGAGCAACTCAGAGATTTTCGAAACCAGCTTTCAGACCCTAGAACATCTCAGAAGATAAAAAAAAGATTTATGGTTGAAAAAGCAGGCGGTTATTGTTCCGTGTGCGGTGATATAGCAACTCAAATAGCAAGTTATAACATGGATGGTGCCACGCTTGTAGAAAAGTATTGTGACACTTGTCTTGCTAGGGAAATTAACTAAAAATGGGCTATTTTAAGCAAGATTGACGTCCATTAGTAACAAAATTGTTCGAAATAAGTCATTTCATACGAGTACTCATAAATGTTTATTTGCTGTATTGTCTATTAATGAATGACGAAAACCTGATTTTTACATCAACCTAGGTATCTCATAATGTTAATCATTCACGTACGTTCAAATTACTGAAACATAAGTTAAAAAAAATTTCCAAATCCGGTGTAGCCGATTCACTGTGCTGTAGTACAGGGTCTAAGAATCATTTTACACGTTCTCAATTATGGAAATAATTTGTATTATGATGGAATGTATAACTAAACATTCTTAAGTCTGTGACATCTATAATACAATGATTACAATGATACAAAATGCTAGATATCTAATTGGCTTAGCTGATAAGTGTCGGGACGAAAGTGACATAGGGAAGCGAGTTGCAATTCTAGAATCCATAAATTGTTTACTTCCCACAGAAACAAAGATAACGATCCCTTCGCTTATTACAAATAGTTGTATAGATAACATATTGAGTGCTATAGAAGTAAGATTATCACCGCCGATATACAGTCTATTCTGATAGGTCACTACACTGTCATGTTTGAATAAAGTGTCTCCATTGGATCCAAAATAGTTAGGCGTTACTAAGGTGCCCATGAAATCATTGATCGTTGTCGTGTCCTTGGTGGTATCTTTAGTATCTGGCTCCTGAAATGGAGTTTTAAATGCCTATAGTTCTCAATCTAACATCTTTGAGAGATAGCCTACGCAAATGAATAGTGTTATTTTTTAGTTACTTCAAATCCGTTCACCACCATAGAATTTTCCTCTTTTTTACGACATTTGCAATGAAGTTTGGAGCAATCTCTACCTTATCTTATGATCTCATATGATCGCATTGCTTGCAAGTGCAAATACTATCAGAAAAAGCTGCATCCTCATTTTGATTATCGATAGTCATCTAGTATTATTAATTACTGAACTACAATAAATTACCCAGAATGTTTAAAATCTAAAATTTCATCCCCACCGGTTTTGAGGCTTAAACCTAGTAATAGTAACATGAATCGTTCAAGAGCCGACTGATTCTGCACCAGACGTGAACGATAATCAGGTAAACGGAGCTTAAAGTAATCGGCGGTCCACGAATCTAATTGATTAAATCCCATGGACCCGTTTTGATAATGATGTAGTTGTCAAAAGAGGTTATAAGTCATGGTTAGTCGATGCACAGATACAGGATATTGTGATATCGCATTCCTCATGTCGTCCATATACACAAGGCCCGCACATGGTTTTTATCTTACCTTCTAAACCAGCTACTTCCTCTTTCTGTATTTTAGTTTTCATGATCTAGTTGAAACGTCAACCTATTTTACCTTGTCTACGGGCGCTTGCACCGAGCAAATTTATAACATTGGACCAGAACTACACATATTTCTTAAGGTAGTCTCCGCAACACTCATCCGAACAGAATTCTATAGCACCCTTTACTATACTTGTATATTGTACGCCACTGAGCACGTTGTTAAATTCATTTGTACATGTAGGAAATGAGATATACAAATGCTCATTTTCTATCGCTCGTTCTTTAATAAGTGTTATCAATGATAATACTCAACAACTTATCGTGAATTAAGACGGCATTCTTAATCCTGAGAGTAACTCTTCAACTATATAGAGTGGCATATGCAAACAGGGAAATGATATATTGTACATTGTATTATACAAGGAGAGAAGGGATTTTAATGGCAACAATTCACCTCTACAAAAGGAATTCGCAGTTTATAGACTTGTCCAATCTAGTTGAAGAACTTAGTAGTTTGGGGCTAACTGATACTCTGCAAAAGTACTACAATAAACCACTTCAAAAGGAAGCCAAGAGCATAGTAGCAGGACCAAGCTTTCTGCAATTCTTGAACAAAATATTTCAAATTCAAATTACAACTGGAGATATCATCAACTTAGAATCTGGAAATCATAGTAAATACTATATGCTATCCGCAACTGGAACGTGGGATGAGATAATCAAATTACAATAATCTTTGCTCGTGGAACTGCATAAATTGTAACTATCAGCCGATTAATTTTAAAATTCATCTGCAAAGAACAAACTGGTTTTCCGAATAATTTAGATGCTTAGAAACTACTTAAAAGATATGGTATATGTAAATATTAGTGTCAAAGCTAACTTTAATTTGAATTAAATTCAATTAGATATGTGAAAGACCTAGAAAAAGAATTGGGGCCTTTGATCGAAAATTTTCAAAACCTACTGAAGGATGCAAAAGCAAAGAAGATTGGTTCATTAAGAGAGGATGAAGATTTAAAAAAGGAATTCAATAAACTGTCGAAGGATGTTATTGAACCTGTGATGAGAAAATTCGAGAGTTATCTGAAGAGTAAAGACGTTAGCTCAAGTGTGAATGTTCGATCTGAAATTGTATCCGGAAAAAATCCTAGTATTCAATTCAGTTTACATTTCAAATTGACACATGAATCGAGATATCCGAATATTAAATTTTCATCATCCGGCGAAAAAATATCAATCCAAGTAGACCGATTGGTGACTACAGGTGAAGTCAGACAAGCTATGATGCAAGAATACTATGATAAGGAACAAATAACGGAGGAATTTATCAACGAAAGACTCATTAGATTAATTAAATCATGCTTTGATAAAAATTGGGAATAAATTTACTTTTAAATGATTCTATTTTGACAATATAAGTCCTATTTCAAGGTTAACTGACCCCAACTAGTAGCAAGGTTCAAATGCCGATGATGAACTCTAATTGACCAGTAGCTGAAAAATATTTTTCACATTTTCAAGCTGACGTTTATATATAATCTAAAAAATCGAATTACAAATCATATAAAAATGGTAACAAATTGTAGAACCCGTTTCCTATGTGGGACTAAGCAGTTATGGGCCCTTGCCTCAATTTTGGATTTAAAATAGGAATCCCTGAATCTTTGGGCATTACCACGTTGACGATGGTCCATACAATATTAGAAACGTGAATTAGAAACGCGAATTACAATAGATAATGGCCAAGGAAGACAGTTTAGCAAATTTCAAAACTGAGAGCTTGGTAGAAGTATACGATTATTGATTATCTTTCCTCGCGACTATTTAGGTCGTTACTCCTTTGGTGATAACATCTCCAATCATCTGTGTGACTACTAGAAAAATACACCTCGTATTCAGAATATGAAGAAAACGTCAAACCGCATATTTGACAAATGATTTTTGACACTCCGCTTTCATTAGTGCTTACTACAGGTCCTGATTCAGAATAATCAAAATCTTCAGGGACATCATCTGATTTATTAGAATCTGACATAACCTATTTCATATAAGATACTAGCTGCTATTATAAATGACGGTAAATCCCAACCAAAGAGCTTAATTTTTCATACCATAAATAATTAGAAAAGTCTTATCCCAATTTATGAAACTCCAAAAGGCGGTCTCCTTCCTTGACAATGTTCGACTGACTTGTGGTAGCTCAACATACCAGGAGTCTCAAAAATCTTTCCGCATATCTCACAGCTGAGTTTCTTTGGCCTTGGATTGTAAATTGATTGCTCTGCAGTAGACATTAGCATATATAATATAGTCAATATACCACTTAAGGCTTTCAAAAAAGCTCAAACGGAAAATAATAGAACACGTATACAATCTTGAACCCAAGACAAAAAAAACTAATACGAAGTAATTGAACCTCGATACACACAGGGTTCGAATCTCGACTAGCCGGTTTTTAGCTATTTTCTCGTTACTGATATGAAGTGTCTCAATCTGGTTTTATTTCCATGCCGTATTTAGCTACTAAATTAGGGACCCTTTGGATTTGTAACGCCTCTTGTTGTTGAGGTTTTGAAAGCCTGATATCAATGTGTTGTGGTCCATGAAAATGGGCAAAATTTCTCAGACAGTAGAAGTAAGCTTCTTCACTCATAGGATCATGTTTTTGTTCGACATCCGGTAACGTTCTTATGAAACTACTAACTTGTTCTTTCAAGTTTAGATCCATGTAAAAGTATTACCCTTTATCGTTTATCTACCTATTAAGACTAAAAAGGGGTTTTAGCAATTGATTCATAGAGTTCAATATGCTTTCTACTTACTTCTTTCCAGCTAAGGTTCTTACTAAATTGTGACACTGCATCTTTATATTTTTTATAATGTCCCTTGAGTTCTAGAAGCGCTCCTGAAAAATCGGAAGGATTCCTGTCAACTGATATACCTAATCCCATATCAGAAAACTCCTTGAAAAATTCTATTTTGCTTGATATGAATGGAAGGCCATGAGCAAACCCATCAAACATTACCCCCGAAGCAGAACTTACCTTATATGGAAGGATAAGTGTCTCTGCTGAATATAATAGCGATGACAGCTCTCGGTCATCGAGAAATCCTCTGCTGAGATCAATTACGCCGTCATTTTCAAACCTTTTTTTCATTTTTTCCTCGCTATAATGATTTTTTGAAGAATTTATGACAATTTTCCAGTCATTGGGAACTCTCATTTTTTTAATGATATCCCATCCCTTGGTAGCTGTCATAAATCCAACAGCAAGTGCAATGTTGACATCTTCAGGAAGTAAAAATTTTTTTCTTACTTCAGTCTTGTCTACAGTACAGGTGACACTCGGTTCCGATCCATGATATATTAGATAGCTTCCCGGTATTAGATTTTGAAGATATTTTGAAAAAACAATTCCTGCTCTATTAGGTCCTATTTTGGCTCTGTTTAGTGAATTGAATGAAGAGTAATTTAGAAGATGCGTCCAATAGTCATACATAGTTCGTAAAAATGTTCCCATCCTGCCGAACCTTCCACTACTTACAGGAACTATTAATCTCATCCACTGTTCAAAAGTATAGGCAGAATGGAATGTGGTAACTATGGGAAGCGTGCAATCGTGATAAAAAGATTCAATACTTGTATTTGTCCTTCTGGGGTTTATTGGATCCAGATGTATGCCATATAGTCCTGGTTCATATTGGACATGAACCACGTTCGGTTTGAATTCTTCAACTGCCTTTATCAGAACATCTGAATTGTGACGGTTATACGGGGAGATGCCCGTATAGTCTCCACTCCCAGCTTCGTTACACACGACAGAAACCTTCAAACCTTCATTCCTTAAGGAACCGACCAACTTCTGAGAATAGTGTGCAACGCCACCCTTCATTGGCGGATATTCAGTTGAAACCATCAGAATTTTCATATAATCTCACACTAAAAATATACAATTAATTTATGTATAGTAGTACATATTTTTTTTATGTTTAGGATCAAACCCGAAGGCTAAAATAGAATAATCTGTGATTAAATATGTCAAAGGAAGATGCTTGCACTAATTGTAATCATAAAAGATCCGTACATACTTTAGTCATGGGGGATGATAATACTAAGTGTAATTGGCCTAACTGCAAATGTAGACGATTTGAGGAATGGCGTTTCAACTTGCCTAGTTAGAAATAAACTAAAATAGTTTGTTGCATGCATAAGACTTTCTTTAAACTTTGGAATGTTGAATAAAATATTTGAGAAAAACGTGTCCTTTTTTTATTCGCAAAATAGATGTATATGCGGTAATTAAAATCAGGAACCAGAGGTGGTATGAGTTCTGCGTTCACTCCTTGCATTTATGTTATTTATGCTATAGATTTGATTCAATATAACAAATTCGACATTATTTATAAGACATTTGTGAGAATGTATGTGAGGAGAGAAGCACCAACCATGTCACCATCCGCAATTAGCTTATCTATAATGCTAGCAGTAATCATTTTAGTCGTAGCAGCTACGGGTTTTGATAATGCTAATGCCATGGGAGCTAAAGTGCAAGCACTTGAATCACAAGCAAAGACCCATGAATATACTCTAGTGACAGAAGAAACTACGCTAGAAATCGCTCCAAATGTCCGTGTTGATGCTTGGACATACAATGGCACAATTCCCGGACCAACACTGACTGCTACTGAAGGTGATAGGGTGATAGTCCATTTTATCAACAAAACGCCACTACCTCATACAGTACATTTTCATGGAGACCATCCCAGCACACAAGATGGTGTCTTTGAACAGGTGATGCCAAATGGAACGTACACTTATGATATTATTGCCACTCCAGCTGGAGCACTCATGTATCATTGCCATGTATCTCCAGTAATGCAGCATGTAAGAATGGGCTTATACGGTGCATTCATTGTATATCCAAAAAATCCTTTACCTCCGGCAAGAGAATATGTTCTTGTCAGTGGGGAGTACGACACTCAAAATCAACTAAATCCAATCCCAGAATATTATATGTTCAACGGTTATGCTGAAGGTTATATGAAAAATCCCCTTCCTGCAAGAACAAATGAGACTATCAGAATTTACGTTGTTAACTTGGGCCTTTCTCCTTCTTACGGCATGCACATCCATGGAACTTTATTTAGAGCATTCCCTTCAGGAATCTGGCAGAACCCACCATTGAAGATCCAGTCATGGGAATTAGCATCAGGAAATGCAGCTATACTCGAGGCTAAATGGCCTTGGCCAGGTAATTACGTATTTCATTTCCATGGCATTCCAGAAGAGAGGGGAGCAATGGGATACTTCAACGTGACAAACTCCACTACAAATGCGATAGATGGCAAGGATATAGCTATTACAAAAACAATAAACATGGCAGACTGGCAGGCGAATTTGACTAAGACCTTACAGAAGGCAGATCCAAATGCAAGTTTATCTGCTTCGACAATGAATGCTAGTAGTAACGTTCATGAGCATGGAGTGACAGGTGAAACGGGTTATGAGCCTTCTTCTAAAGTGTCCAACCCTAATAGAGGAACAAATGAGGTACTCATAAAGAAGGGAGCAGCTACACTTGGCAATCAATCATACTCCCCAAATCCAATTAGTATCAAAGTTGGAAGTACCGTTAAATGGAATAACATGGACAGTACTATGCATACTGTAACGTCAGGTGTTCCTAACACTGTCAGCTCAGGTGAATTATTTGATTCAGGCTTGACAGCCCTTATAATGCCATCTAAGACATATTCGCATAAGTTTATGAATCCTGGAGAATTTACGTACTTTTGCCGGGTGCATCCAACAATGGTAGGAAAGATAACTGTCCTTCCCTGATTAGAATTCTCCGAGGGAAAATGAAGTAAAGCTGACTTGCGTATTCAACTATTGGTAACAGATTTGGGTTTTTATGTTATCTGGGTCTAAAATAAAAAATGATTCCTTGTTAGTTTTGTTACTATTATTGCTTAAGCCCTGTATTTTCATGAATTGCATATGATGTGATAATTCTTCAAAATTTTGTTTAGACTTTAGATTTAAGGAAAAATGATCAAGACCGGGCTGTCTCTGATCGGCTTTAGCTACATCGTTACCTAACCAACTATTGATCGCAATGTGATGGTGGTAAGAATTGGCAGCAAAGAAATTTGCACCAGGATAGGAACAAGTATGATGGAGACCAAGAATTTCTGAATAAAAATTGCTTGATTTATTTAGGTCAGAAACGTGTAAATGAACATGACCTATGACCGTACTAGCAGGCATACGCCACGCTATCTCATCTTCAGCCTCTTTTAACAGCTGTTTTAGATTCAGATGATGCGTCTCTACTTGAAATTGGCCGGTTCTTTTCCACTCGGAGTGATCTCTATCACTGTAAATCTCTACGCCATTAGAGTCAGGATCTCTTAAGTAGAGAGATTCTGAAACCAAATGGTCCGCCGCTCCTTCGAAATATAGTTCATTAGAATTCTTAGATAGATGTTTCAAAATGTTTGCTAGATGTATTCTTGACGGTAACAAGATAGCAAAGTGATACAATCCTGCTTGTCGAATTAGTGATTGTTCTCCTTCAATCACTCTATTTGCTGTATCTACTTTGCTAAGGTGCAAAAGATGATCCCTATTGTTGCTACCAAATGTCGATAGCAAAGCGCTATCATCTGCAGGTTTTCCTATTAACTGGAATCCAAGTAAATCACGATAAAAGTGCAGAGATCTTTCTAAACTGTAAACATTAAGTCTTATTCCCGCTACAGACATGCGAGGACTAATCTCAAATGATTTGGCGACAACCAATTTTGATACTAGACTACAGATCTTCTACTACCTAACGTCTGCTTCAACCCAAGTCGTTTCATCATTCCAACTAAATCGTAGAATATGCGCAGAATTGGCCCAGGACAAAATTACTTCGTGGTGACATTAGTATTTGTGGAGGTACTATTGCTTTCTGTTAAGGCACCATCCTTAACACCAGTATTGGTAACATTCGTATTATTCCCCGTAATGTTAGCATTAGAATTGGTGATTTCATTATATAATGCTTTGAGGTCAGCCTGCGGCATGCCGATATGATGACATTTTTCGGTACCATTATTAGTTTTTATGCACTCCCAACCAGTGAGTTTACCGTTGTCACCAACCGAAACACAATACGAACCTTCGCTTGCGCAAATCCGGTCAGCTACCGCAACAGCGGATCTAGCTGAGCCATAAATTACTGCAATAAGCAAAACGCCTATAGAGACATAAATCACAAATTTATTTTTCATTTTCATCACCTACTCTTATCAACCTATTAAGTTTTTTCACAGTTTTGATTTAACCTATTTAAGAATCAAAAATATTATCTGTTTGATTCAAACTTTGAAGATTTATTTGAGTTTTTATTGCATTCCAGAAGTATGCAAATTTATCTTATTCTGAAATTTTGTGCCTAATCTTTAATTTCGACCAAAGACTATTGATTCACAAAAAGCCATTCACAGTAATATTTAACTATGCAAATTACAAATGCGCGACACGATGGGAACTGACTGAAATTTAAAATTAACCATTCCTCGATTTATGCTGATCAGGAACCAAGTATTTTCACAGTTTAATATTTAAATATTATAAAAAAGGAAATAAGATAATGGAGTTTAAGCTTTCTGCTTTGTATTCTATTTATTTACCTTCCGTCTTAGTGATGTTTGCTCTTATATTCATGCAGAATTTAAGCATTCAACAAATTGCGGCGGGGGCTAACAATGTAACAATGCAAATGCAACATCACGCGGTACATATTACTGATAATCTTATTGTTTCGGAACACATACCATTAACAGGTAACTTACTTAGCGGAGATTACATTTTACTAATGGACTTCACTCCATTCGCTACAAGTGTAGAAGGACACAGCCATATTGCTTTAAAAATTCCATGCGATAAAAGCGGAGCCCCTAAAGCAACGATAGTTGCGGGTGTTGCGCCACGTTTTAAAACCCTGAATATAGGACAGGCAATCAATAATGGCACGTTGGATGGTAAAAGTTTAGATCTATCTGATGAAGGGTATTCCTGTCTCTATCATACGGAGTTACCAATAGGTATAACTGACCTTGCACTAGTCAACACCTCCAATGAAACCTTAAATTTTAATGAAGGTGGCTATTCTGCAACAGTTACTGTACATGGCACTGCTATACAACATTTGGCAGCAAACGAGACCGGAAGATAATTTAGGCGAAATATTAAAGGGCTAGCTGAGTCCAACACACGACTAATTTCAATCTGGTCGAAGTTGAATTAGATTACGTCGTCTCTAGGTAATTTTGCTTCACGGCAAGGGTCATGAGACTAACAATTTTTTTATTTAATAGGTTAAACACATCGAGACATGACTGGAGTGATTTATGTAGCAACTAACTGCTCACATCAATAAATCAAAGACTAGTGTCCTTGGAAATAAAAATGGATGTGCTATAAGTCAGCACATCCCGTTGATGGTTTAGCCTGTATTGTTACCCATTGACATATTTCCCATGGATTTGCCTGTTTGAGTAAGTGGCGTGATTTCATCCACGCCTATCACAACCGTTGCGGTCGGTCCGAATTTTACTTCCTTGTCTGTTGGGTTTTGTAGCGCTACGTCGGTAATGGGATTTTCTCCTGGAGGTCCTGATTCAATGTCTACATGGTATATGCACATTTTTCCTGGTGTAGACAGCGGCTTAACCAACTCTAGTTCAGCTGGCTTTAATTTGGGTGCTTGACCTATTAGGACATTCAAGGATGTCTTATTATTGCTGTCGCATGGAAGCTTTGCAGCAACATGGCCCAGTTTTAAAAGATATGGCGTCGTATCGTACAAGTGAATGAAATCTTTTGGAGGAAGTGTCTTACCTTCAAGAAGAACAGTTTGTGAATCCCTTGTCACGGTTTTTTCTTCTTGAGCATTTGAATATTGCACTGTACTTGCAAATAACATCGATGTTGATCCCATTGCTGCAATTAAGATTGTTGCCAGAGTAAGTGATTGTATTCTGAAATTTTTCATTACTACAATATCCACGTTATTGTTTTTAAATTCATTGGTGCAACTATCAGTTCAATAAAAAGTAAAAACCACTAGAAATAAAACATAGAACAAGCGATACGGATTCATTTCGAATAGGTCAATCCAATTGAGTTCCTGTTTGCAAGCTTGATTCTCGAGGGACATTTTATGGAACGAATTTAACTTTTCCAAAACCTAATGCGAAAAATAGTTATTAATTTGTAGACATGGTATCGCTACTCTTGAAATAAATTAATATTATATTCTTTTAGGTAATTTTTTTGTTTTTTAGTCCATTTATGAATTCTTCGAGTTTCTTCATTGTTTCGGGGTGCAAATGATGTTCTATACCCTCTGCATCATTATTCGCGGTTTCCTCGTCCACCCCTATTATCTTGAAGAATTCAGCCAAGAGACCGTGCCTGTTACGAATATTACGAGCAATTCGTATCCCTTCAGTGGTCAGTCTAATACCTCTGTATTTTTCATACTTTAGATACCCAGTTTCATCAAGTTTCTGCATCATTTTGGTCACGCTAGGAGAACTTACATTAAGATAGTTTGAAATGTCTACGGTTGTGGCATATCCCTTCTGTTGTACAAGTTCATAAATTACTTCCAGATAATCTTCCATTCTGTCCGTCCTATCTTCTTTCTTTACTGCGTTTGCCTCACGAATAGCCACTAGTCTATCCTCCTTGTCTTGTCCGGCCATGAGTTTATTTACCATGGTGATCCTCTCCTACTTTCCATTTTAGCGTTACTAAATCTTTTGATAATCATCTTTACGTCAGCAGTCCCGTAAGATACATTATTAACATCCCAAATGCAAAGCCTATGATGATCCAGTGATTATTTAGCAATCCTCGACTTCCATTTGTGTGATACATCCAAGAGCCAATAGAGTAGACTACCTGGAATATTGCACCTGCACCTATCGAAAGAAAAATTACAGTTGCGATAGGTGAGTACAAAAATCCACCTATCCACGCTCCAATAATTGTTGGGCCTCCTGCTATCAAACCCATAATTATTAACTTTGTAATTGGGATCCTTCGACTTTTAGCCATAGGGGCTACGATGGCTAAACCCTCTGTGGTATTGTGCAACGTGAACCCTAAAATTAAAAATGAGCTTAAAGCCACTTCTCCTAACAAGACTGCCGCGCCAATCGCCAGACCTTCTCCGAAATTATGTAATCCGATGCCAATTGCGATCATCATAGATATGGCAATAGGTCTTATCATTACCTGTCGTTGGAATGATGTAGAAGATTTGGTGTCACTTACTTCCAAATCAGGTTCTGTATGGCTTGAATATCCTGTGTTAAATTCAATCTCTGGTTTAGAACGGTTTGTGGCACGTTTAATCAATCTCTGTGATACATACAAGAGCGATACGAAGGTAATAATTGCCACCATTATAATCAGAATCTGCGCATTAAAGGCAGATGAAAGGGCATTGACTGCTATTTCGTTACTCTCAAGCAGAGCATCTATACCAAGAAATACTAACAAACCTGCGGTAAGACTAAGGAAAAAGTTGTACTTATTTGGACTTAACCTTCTGATAAATGGATACCATGCAAGTCCCATCATCACGGGAATGATACCTACATATGTACCGATGATAGCAAACGTTGAAGCCTGTTGTGGAGTTGGATGTGGTGCAGGAGCTGCAGATTTAACCGATTTCTCAAATCTAGTCCCATCTTCGGTAGTTATTCCTATCTTATATGGCTCACCAGTGTTCCATACGAATGGGATTATTACTTTTGCATCTGCCAGCCTGGTTAATATTCGACTTGGTTCTACTGCTGCAGGATGTATTCTGTCATTCACGTCAGCTTGCGCAATAGTGGTATTTGAAGGTCCCGTGTTCCTTACATAGGCTGTTATACCTCGATCTGAGAACTCAACTTTCTCGATAGAAATTTCAGGAAGCGGTTTGATAGTACTTTGAAATAACATTCCAGGAGAATTTAATAGTAATATTATCATTGCTCCTATTACTACAATTGGGATAACTCCAAATAGTATAGTTCTCTTAGAAATTGCGTAAGTATTACGAATATTACTCTTACTCTCCTCTCTTTCCATCACTTGTAGCCTCCTATTGGCACAATGTTAGTTACGTTACTAAAATTATTTTTAGAATAACTTGTGTTATTCATTGCTGAGGTAACGTTTAAGCTTTGATTAACAGACTCGTTTTTATCATCTTTTACAAGAAATAGCCCTACCCATCCTTTCTCTGCAAACTCAGTCTTGTGAGCATGAAACATATACTTTCCCGGATATTTATAGCTAAATTCCAATATGCCACGTTCTCCCTGATTCAAACTAACAATATCAGTATATTCATCTGGTACCAATTTCGTCCCAGTTTTATAGAAATTAAACAAATTTGCGTGTAAATGGAAGTTGTTGAGAGGATCAAATTCGAGCATATTTACTAGATAAATTCGAATTAGTCTATTTTTTTCAATTTGAATAGGATGATGCATGTAATAGAATGGAATTCCGTTGACAGTGTAGAAATTATTTTCAGAATCAAAATCAGTATCATAGCCGTTCATTAGCATTACCATCTCGTCAGCTGGTGGTCTACCCTGTTTGGGATCGACAATGTATACCCCATAAAGACCATGACCTATGTGTTCCTCAAGAGGCTGCATATGACAGTGGTATAGGAATAATCCAAATGGTTCAGCCGTAAACTCGTAAGTGAATTTGCCTCCTGGCGCAATTCCTTCAAATACTCCGTCCATCTCTGCAGGGTGTATCCCATGAAAGTGGATTGAATGGAATTTAGTACCTTCATTAATTAATGTGATTCTGACTATATCGCCTTCTGTAGCTCGTATAGTCGGCCCCGGAATGGTGCCGTTAAATGTCCATACGTTATAGAAAACGCCTGGAGAAACTTCTTTGGTATGCTGGTCTGACGCAATCAGTGTAAAGTCTCTTATCACTGTTCCATTAGGAGATGTTGAAACTCTTCCATAATTAAATTCCCTAAGGTATTTCATTGGATCTACCACCGCATTCTTAGGGTTTATGACAGAGTTCATCGGATCTATGACATCACCTGTTGTAGTAAGTATGGGATACCCTGGTGTATGCCCACCGAAAGTCTCGAGCTTTGATGAATTTTGCTCGCTAAGAGAACTTCTACTATACAATATTGTGGAAATAGCGAGAAAGACAATAGATGTAGCAATACCGAAAAGTACGACTATCCTTGGATAACTCATCAAGTTTATTAACTATCTTTAAGATAGTTAGAAATGCTAATAAATGTTTCCTTAATCTAACAATCACGTTCCTGTGATAAGTCTTTGGTTTATTATTTGTCCTTAAGTCCTCAAAGTGCTAATAGGATATCAAAACGGTTAGATTGGAACTAAAGAATACTTTTGTTATAAGTGCTGCCAGTGTCATACAAGCTACACTGAGAGAATGTAACAGATAAAATCGAGAGAAACTTGTAAAGTAAAATTAAAAAGGTAAGCTATTAAAGAATTAATGAAAAGTTTTAGATGAATACTGACATTCCTTATTACTCTCAGGCAAAATCAATAATCAAATCACTAAGAGCTACTAACTATAGTTTAGATTTTAGTTACTTCAGAAAATGGATACTCATAGGTTTTCTTCTAGGCATTGTAGCCGGCTTAGGCTCCATAGCACTATTTCTATCCGTTGAATTTTTTACAGGTTTATTTCTTAAACTGGGTGCAGGATATACACCTCCACTACCCGGAGGCTTCCAGGGCCACGTTGCTTATTCATATACTCTATTTATCGAAAGACCGTGGGCAATACCACTGATATGTGGCCTTGGAGGTCTGCTAGTTGGTCTAATAACAACGAAGTTCTCTCCGGAATCAGAAGGACATGGAACAGATGCTGTAATAGACGCCTATCATCACAAAAGTGGTAATATAAGAGCTCGAGTCCCTCTTGTCAAGGCAGTCGCATCATCTATCACCATAGGTAGTGGAGGAAGTGGAGGAACAGAAGGGCCTGCAGGACAGATTGCAGCCGGCTTTGGATCGCTCATAGGAAAATTATTCAAGCTAAATGAAGATGAGAGAAGAATTGCAGTAGCTGCAGGTCTTGGCGCTGGTATCGGTAGCATATTTAAGATTCCCCTAGGAGGCGCAGTCTTCAGCGCCGAGGTGTTCTATAGGAGAGATTTTGAAGTTAGAGCATTAATACCTGGATTAGTTGCGTCTGTAACTGGATATACCGTGTTTGGTTTTGTTTTTGGATGGGATCGTCTATTTACTATTCCGTTTGATCTGGTAAAATATACTAATCCAATATCACTAATTCTTTATGCCGTTGTGGGACTTATTTCGGCTATAGTCAGCGTAGGATATGTCAAGGTTTTCTACGTAATATCTGATTATTTCAGTAAGATTCAGATTCCAAAGTATGTGAAACCAGCTATAGGAGGTGTTCTTGTTGGTGTGATTGGAATTGTATTTCCTCAAGTTTTAGGCACTTCATATGGGTGGCTACAGATAGCAATCAACAAGGACTATGCTCTGCTACCTCTCTATATTCTCGGTCCTGTGATTTTATTCAAGATTTTGGCAACATCATTGACAATAGGTTCTGGAGGGAGCGCAGGTGTCTTTGGTCCTTCCATGGTAATAGGAGGACTTTTGGGGGCATTTGTAGGAACAGTTTTCCACATGCTTGGGTTATTTACATGGGTAGATGTTACCTCTGTAATAATAGTCTCGATGGTTTCATTTTTTGGTGCTACTGCTAAGACACCAATTTCATCAATAATAATGGGAAGTGAGTTAACAGGGGGTTATGCTCTTTTGGCACCTATGATGTTGTCCACTTTTGTTGCATATATAATGTCAGGACAGCATAATTCAATATTCCGAAACCAGGTGTTAAACAGGTCAGATTCACCTGCTCACAGAACAGAGTATCAACGCATCATACTAAGTGATCTTTACGTAAAAGATATTATGAAAAGTCCAATCAATAAACTTTCGAAGGATGTATCAATCGTCGAAGCTCTGCAAATAATGAATAGAAACAACAGCAAAATGATTATGGTGGTTAATGAAAACGATAGACTAGAGGGTGTCGTATACAGATACAAGCTAATTGAGTTTCCAGAAGAATATCGCAAGTCAGTTAAATTGGAAAGCATTATGATAAAGGATCCATTTTTTGCGTATACATCTGATTCACTTCACCAAGCATTAGTAAGGCTTTCATCAAATGATCTCCAAGAAATGCCTGTCTTATCAAATGAGGATCATAAAGTTATTGGAATGGTAACAATTTCAGATTTAGTAAGGCTTTATGACGCAGAAGTAGAAAAGATTAAGAAACAAAGGAACCAAAGCGATCTGAGTATCGGTGTTAGCTCTGATGAATTCGATGACAAAGAAAGCTCGACAGATGAATCAACTAAAAAATCACCAATATGATTCAAAACACCATTAATGCAAATTCCTCTTCCTTAACCACGACCCGATACGTCAAAGTATCGATTGAAACAATGCTGAAGTTAAAAGAAACAGTAGTGATAGATTCTGTAAAAAGTGCTAAATATAACTTTACAGTGCCTAAATACACGGACCGTCCGAATTCCAGCACACTCAGATCTTTATTAGTAATATAATACATAAAAAGGTCAACCCTCTTGAAAATGGCTTTGTGCGATTTGAAATAGGTCATGTATCTGACCTGAGATTTCTTTTTCTGTTTTGTATTCAAGATCTTTCCATTCTACTTTAATTCCCTTCCACCCGTCAGTGTGCCACGTACGTGGAGATACTGACTCGTCGAATAGCTTTTCATTAAACGGATAAGGATTCACATAAAGATATGGTGATTCATATAGTTCTCCTCCTGGAGATTTTCCCACACCAATTTGTTCTTCATTTTTATCAGTAAACCATTCTATGGAGAAGTCAAACCCATCCGGCCACAGATGAACCTGGGTGAAGTGCCCAATTAAATTCATACTAAATAATTCTAGACTTCCGTTAGCCTTTGTGGCAAATGCAAGATAGTCGGCCAAGTCTGTGATATTAAGATTCGTCAAACTAGAAATTTGTGGAATATTGATATTGTATTTGATACCGATATTTCTTAATCTGTCATATATGTATTCACGAGTTAAATCGACAATATATCCTTTTTCATCATGAAAGTAAAGAAGATCTCCTCTAACCAAATTTATTTTGATTTCAGTAGTATTGTTCAATAAACCAGTTGTTATGTCATCATTTTTTAAGAAGAGGGCATCGTGTCCTTAATGAGGTAACTTCCCTATTATTTGAGATTTTAGTTTTGAAACTAATTTACAAACATTCTGCAGATCCTTAATTTTATCTCGGAGTTGCATTTCGTTCACCGTCTAAATCAAAATCACTTCTTTTTGAATCAATCAATTTTTCACAATAATCACAATATTCAAAATTTCAAACGTTGTCAGGGTTCCAACATTGCTTTTGCATACACAACTTTCAATGGCTTTGAGGCGATCACTACAGTGTCGTAATCGTTTGCAGTGTTACCCAAGAAGTAGTTTTGAGGACCCATATTTCCCTTGAGCATACCGAGATCCTTGCTATTTGTTAAATCTCCTTTGTTGGTAAAGTATACATGAAGCTCTGGGCCATTCGTAATGTTAAAATGTTCAAATCGTAGGAATTGATTATCGTTTACAGAGAGAATTCTTGAGACTCCATTGGCCTTTGAAAAGTTTCCCGAAGGGGTAAAATTACCAGTCCTTAATTGATAGATTGATGCAACATTTGAATTAGGTGGGGCCATTGCCTGTATGGTTTCATTAACTTCATTGTTTATTTGTGCAGCGCCCATCATGACCATATTCATCTCAGGGTTACTCATGTTTCTTATCGCTGAGCTCCTTTGGTCCTCTGTCATAGCATTAAATTGTTTGTAGGCCTGCATAGACTGCTGTTTTAGCTCGTCAGAACCTTCCGCAGCGTAAGAGACAAGTGATAAGGTTATTGCTAAGGGAGCAAACATTAGAACTAAGGCGCACATGGACAATCTATCATATCGGGTATCCTCAAACATTAAGTAGAGTTCTCCGACATCAATAGATAAAGTTTTAAAGAAATTCCTGTTTATTCAAATGAAAATAATATGAAAAGAACTACAAGAATTTTCCTTGGAGTTGCAATAATTATCAACCTAGCAGCCTCAGTGACCCTGGTAACAGGTAAAACACAAATATCATTTGCCGCATCATCCAATGTTCAAAACTTTATGAATATGACGGAAGAACAGATTGTTCAAGCTGCTAAAAATATGACTCAGGAAGAAAAACAAAAAGTAATGAATGAGTTTTCTAAACAAAATTCTACTATTGATGAAAATATGTCTGCTACGATGAAAAATACAAAGGCATTAACAGGTAATTTTGTAGGTTCAGGTGACGGTTTTCATAAAGCTGAAGGTGTAGTCAAGGTAATTACCCTTGCAGATGGGAAAACATTCCTAAGACTGGAAAATCTAAAGGCTACTAATGGACCCGATCTGTATGTCTATCTCTCTACAGGTAAGGACGTCTCAGACATTGTCAATCTTGGAAGATTGAAGGGCAATATTGGGAATCAGAATTATGAAATCCCGCCAGGAAGTAACCTATCAAAATACGATACCGTACTCATTTGGTGTAAGGCTTTTTCAACTTTATTTGGCAGTGCAAAACTGTCAAATCAATAGGTACAAGAGGTCTTAAAAAATATGAAAAAAAAGACGATTGTTATATTCATCATCATAGCTGCGGTTGCAATAGCAATTGGACTGTATACAATACTTCCACTCTTTACTGATACCGCTGTAGATGAACCATTGCCGACAGCGTCAGGAATGAGTTTACCAATACCCAGCATTCAGCAAATTCCTATTGGTCTTTAACAGAAAATACTGAATCCGGACGGACCCGAAAACTATGTCAAAATCGTTCACAAAGGCTGGCCAATTTTGGTTGAGCTCTTCACATTTGTTGACAAAGGCTGGCCAATTTTGGTTGAGCTCTTCACATTTGTTGACAAAGGCTGGCCAATTTTGGTTGAGCTCTTCACATTTGCATAGTATCTCTGAACAGCCTTTACCTAATAACGCAGTGCTTTTTAATAATAAAGTGCAGAAACTAGGCTACAGCCAAGACAGATATTTTTGAAAAAGCGGCAAAATCATTAAATCTATAAACAAGTCTACCCTCAGTCCTTTAAACAGGTATAAGCACCTGCGTTGGATTTTCCAAAATATAGCACTGTGACTTTTAGTTTTTGTTCAGGACGTTAAATAAATTCGAAAATGGTTAAGAGCTTTTTAGATTTTTTAGACCTGGAATTTGCTTGAAAACGCTATAAAAAAGTGGAAGACTACTGGATAGATGATAGTTTACTTAGAATTCATTAATTCTTATGCTGTGATTGTATGAAACCCAGTGGCACCGTTTGGAAAAGGCGGATTCATCTCAGTAGTTTGAGTTTTGCCTGATTTGTCAGTTGCTCGAACTACAATTTTATAATTTTCTTGATTTGGCGGCACATATCCAGCTGTCCACAATACCCATGTGTACTTTGAAAGAGGATCCTTAATCTGAGCTGTTTTCCATGTAGACCCCCCATCAGTGCTGACCTCAACCTTTGATATTCCTCTAGTACCTGCAAATGCAATTCCCGCAATCGGAACTTTACCTCCATAAGATGAATCCACCGTTTCATCCAGCGTTCTAAATCTTTGTCTTGCCGGTGCTTGACCGGGAATTAATATCGAAGAACCAGCATTGTCCTGTGCTATATTAGACCACCCAAGTCGTTGCCAATACCCCTGGTAGACAGTATCAACTAATTCAATTTCTGTTAACCATTTTGGATTCATCATTCCGTATAATCCTGGGACAATTGCCCTAACTGGGAAGCCGTGCTTTGCAGTAAGGGGAGCATAATTCATATCATATGCCAGTATAGCCCCTTCCATTTGTGACTTTTCTAAGGGTATTCCAACATCGTAACCGTCAGCGCACCTAAAGACAACATATTTTACATTTGGCTTAATTACAGCCTTTTCGAGCAGTTGGCTTAAACGTACACCTTTCCACAGAGCGGTACTTATTAGATCGCCACCTATTTTGTTACTTATGCACTCTAGGGTTACATACTCTTGTACAGAAGGCATTGACCTAATCTGGTCGTAGTTTACAGTTATTGGTTTTTCTACTAGACCCTTTATTGTTAGATTCCAAGATTTTGAATCGACTTGCGGAATTATCGGATTAATATCTATTCTGTAAAACAAATACGTTGGAGTAATTTCTGAAGCTAGAAGAGGTGCTAGATTAGGATCCTCAAACCCCCTAGGTCTGGGACCAGTTCGTGGTAACAGATTAGGAGTAGTCGAAGGTAATTCTTGTGTCTCATTTTGTCTGGAAAGTAGCTTATCTACACCAAGAAAAATTATCGGTAACGCTACAGCAGAGGCGGCTAATATGCGAAGAAATGCTCCTCTGGTATATCCAACATATTTCGTATCAATTGATTTATCAGGACTAGGCTCGGACACATCCAAGGTTTTTCTCTTGGCTCGACGATGAAAGAATGATGAAAGCACAAATCCAAAGGCAAGCTGGGTTGGAATAAGGGACAGCACTATAACGGACAGAGGCACGACCTGTATACCACTTCGTGATTGAACTAGTGTAACAAGTATTATTGCAATCACAATGAAAATAATATATGAAAAAAGTGAAGACAGTAGAGCCTCTACCAGATATCCCGTCTTTTTCAATCTAGCAAATATTTTATCAAGAAAGATTGCTATAATTCCAAAGGCGATTATATTTGCGATAATTGAACCAATAAAGGCAGAATATTTGGCAAGTGGTCCGAAATTTTCAACTGCTTGTGATTCAAATTCTCCAGGAGTTATCGAAAATAATGCCTGAGATGCAATTTCTGGGAGAATCAATCCGCCACTGATCTCTTTTACTATTAGTGACACCGCTACAGCCACTGCGCCTGCCGCTAGGCCCGCAACAAACGGAACAAGAAGTCTGTGGGAATTTCTTGCCACGCATTTTTATCGAGTTTTAACGATTTAAGGTTTTTTCGATTCAGCGTGCTCTAAATTTTAGTTTGATTAACTGCAACCTCCTTACTAAGAGCTAGACTGATTTGATTCATTGCTTTATCTATGTATCCTTCTCACAGTTATGACGATTCATGACGATTTATTTTGAGTCTTATTCGATACAGTGGCGGACATATATGGTTTCATACTATTCTTCATATCCATCATCTCTTTTTCGTGCATCTTAATCCCTTGATCTGTCATGTTTAGTTGCATAATTGCGCCCTTGATGTTTCCTTCTTTTATGTCCATGATTGCCTCCATTAAATGCATTCTGGCATTATCTAGTGAGGATCCAAAAGTCATTAAGCCACCTGGCATCATCATTGTCTGATTAGTGGTGGCAGATTTGTTTTGTGTATCGTTCACTGATAAGTCTTGACTGGAGACGGCTCCTGCTGTTACTGCTAACAGAACAGTAACACTGATAGTTATTACCAATACGCTAATAGTCATTTGGGTTGACATTTTGAAAAGTAGTAGTTATGCCAAATCATATTATTTAAAGAGTATCTAAATGCGTAACAAAAGACTGGAATGCACAATAAATGATTATGCCAAATATTGGCTCCTTGCGGACATTCTCAATGCTCCGCCACCGAAAGGCGATGTTATTATCAGTAATAATATGGCTTCTGAATATTAACGGGCAAAATTTAGGCATTTGAAAATAATATCTGAACTTGGATTGAATCCGCTAACGCTCTTTGAGGAACTCTCTTAAATACTAATTGAATCATAGAATAAGAATGCATTGGACACCTTCATATTATACATCAGTGAGGTCAAGTTATTCCAAACTACTAAACACGATAATTATCAGACCAATGGTAGAATCAATATTTACTGAACAGGCAATAGGACGTTTCTTGTGGTCTGATATAATATCTCATATCGATATTCCGTCGAGTAACTGCTCTCACATGGACGGATTTGCTGTTAAGTATAAAGATATTAGCAGAATATCTCAACATGGACCCATAAAACTTGGGGTAGTTCCTATGAAGAAAGATGGTAAGAGCGAAAACCAAATTTTGCATACAGGACAAGCAATTAGGATCTCAACTGGCGAAGTTCTGCCACGTTTAGGAGATACTGTTATTCCTGTCGAAGATACAGACTTTGATTCTAAAAGTAATACTGTTATAATTCAAAGAAATTTTGCAAAAGGATCATTTGTATCTTACAAGGGCAGCGAGATCGCATCTAAGGATTTGCTACTAAGCAAAGGACATGCTCTTAGAACACAGGATTTAGCATTAGTTTCAATGCTTGGGATTCGAAAGCTAAAAGTTTTTAAGAAACCAAGAGTTGCAATTGTTCCAACAGGTAACGAACTCACAGAAAAGATGACTGACATAAAGCTTGGAAAAATACTAAATACCAATAGTAGAGTCATATCTAATTTGATTGAAACATCTGGAGGTGCGCCAATAGATCTTGGAATTACCCCTGACAATATTCAAAAGATAAAAAATAAAATTAGAATAGCGTTATCTGAATGTGATATCATATTAACAACGGGCGGATCTTCTGTTGGGTTGCGGGATCTTGTTGCTGAATCAATAAATAATATTGGAAAACCAGGAATTCTAGTGCATGGTGTAAAACTTGATCGAGGAAGAGTAACGGGACTTGCTGCACTTCGCAGTAGAGCAATTATTATTCTTCCTGGGCCTATACAAGGAGCCGTCAATGCCTTTATTGTATTTGCACATCCACTCATAAGGCTTATGTTGGGACTACAACCTTTTACTAAACCGTTTATTTTAGCAAAGCTTACTGAAGGTTGGAATGCTCGAAACAAATTTCAAAACTTTACCAAAATAGTATATGTGAAGATGTCACGGTCAGCATCGGGTGATTTTTATGCAAAACCTATATCCGGAGAAACTACTGATATAACAGTTTTAACTAGATCCAATGGCTTTATTTTGGTACCCGAACGCTCAACTGCGATAGAAAAAGGACAAAAAGTAAAAATAAACGTATTGCCTGGCCTGTCTTTTTCATCAGGTAACCCGATGGAATTTCATTACCAGTCAGTATGATCATTCCTTCCGTTATAGAAATAGATCACTTAAACTACATACTTGCCAAATGGCCTCAAATAATTGAAGAGTTTTGAAGCCACAGACTATTGTTGAGAGCCTGTGACACCGGAGGGAGGCTATATAGACCTACCCAAGAAAGACCAAGAATGACGATACAGCTACTCCCTTCTATAAATCCAATATTTTAATAAATAAAAATTATTGCAAAGAGAATAGGAGCAAAGTATTAGTAGTAAAAATTCATTTATGGCCGTGTCCCTCCATCATCTTGAAAGCGTGCTCCAGCCCCGGAAATAAGAAATCTAAAGACTCAGATACTGCCCTTAAACTACCGGGAATATTGATAATCAGACTTGTTCCTCTTATGCCAGCAACTCCTCTTGAGAGCATAGATAAGGGTGTTCTTCTCTGCCCATATGCTCTGCTCCCCTCGACAATTCCCGTTATTTCCTTTTCGATGACGCTTCTTGTAGCTTCAGGTGTTACGTCCCTGCGACCAAGTCCAGTTCCTCCAGTAGTAACTATTAAATTTAAGGCGAGAACATCGGAATATTTTATTAAGAGTTTCTCGATAACAGAACTATCGTCAGCTACTACTTTATATTCTACTACATCAATATTTCTGTCTCTTAAGAATTTAACGATAAATTTTCCAGATTTATCTACCCTTTTTCCAGCAGCAACTGAATCGCTCACGACAATTACACCTGCTCTGATCTTATTTCCCTGCTCAATTGCAAATCCACCCATTCCCCCTGACTTTTCAACAAGACTAACAGATGAGATTAAAAGTGAATCGTCTATGGGTTTTAGCATATCATATACGGTCAACGCACCAATACAAGCCCCAGTTAAAGCCTCCATTTCTACCCCCGTTTTCCATATACTTTTAACCTTTACTTCGACTTCAATTGCTTTAGATTTTATTGATACTTGAACCTCAATGTGATCTATGGGTATAGGATGACAATATGGTATAAGGTCAGAGGTTTTCTTAGCCCCCGAAGTAGCAGCTATCTTCGCCGCCTCTACAATATTCCCCTTGGGCGATTTTCCTCGTCTAATCAATACGGCCGTATTAGACTTGATGTTCAATACTGCTAGTGCTCGTGCGGTCCTGTACGAATCCGGTTTAGCGCCAACATCAAACATGCCTCTTTTCTTTTTAATATTCATTTTCTCTCTACTCAAGTAAGATCCCATCGGTCCACTTCTGACTTTCGTCAGATATTTCCTTCTTCCAAATAGGTACCCGATTTTTCACACTATTTATAATATATTTGCAGGCTTCAAATGCTTCGTGTCTATGCTCCGAACAGACCCCAATTATGATACTGGTTTCACCGACTTTTAAATTACCGATCCTATGAATTGCAGCCAATTTTTTTATATTCCACTTTTTGCGTGCTTCATTTTCAATTTCTCTCATTTTTTCTTCCGCCATCTCTCTATAAGCCTCGTAGTAAATTTCTGAAACGTTACCAAACTTCCCCCGATTACGTACTTTACCTATGAAGATGGATACTGCACCTGCAGAATTGTCATCTAGTTCACTCATTACTACTTGCAAGCTTACATGATCGTTGGTTATTTGAATCAAGAATTCATCCGCCGCTGACTGGGGGTAAAAGAGCAATTTCATCACTGGAAGTAATAATGGTATCACCACTAGTAACCTTATAATTTACAGAGGTTACAAATTTGTTACTAAATGAACTCAGTTGCGGATATTTCTTTAATATTTCATTATTTAAGTACCTTACAGTGACCCCACTTGGTACAGATATTGAGATCTCTCTCTCACCCACCACATCCCTCAAGATTGCAAATAATCTGATTTTTAAATTGTAATTAACTGGTATATCTGAGGTCATACCGAGCTTATCCACCGATCGTGTGCATGAGATTTAGTTTTGGCTTAAGACCATTAATTCTTATCAAGCTCACTACCCCTTCTTGTTTCATAGTCATACATTGTGTCAAGCATTGACTTAGCTCCTCATCTGACGCTCCACCCCGGAGAAAACTCTTGATTTCGTAGCCAGGGCTTTCAAATAGACACGTAAGAAACCTCCCATCAGAAGTCAATCTAATCCTATCACACTGATTGCAGAATGGTTCTGTAACAGAGGGAATAAATCCGATAGTGCCGATTCTATCTGAAAAAGAATATAGTTTGGCAGGTGCTGAATACACCTGTTCTGACACAGGAAATATTTTTCCAAATTTGGACTCTATTTTTTCTATCATTTCCTTTTTACTAAAAACGAGATCGCTTCTCCATATCCCCGTCCCGTCTAAGGGCATAAATTCTATAAATCGGACCGGAATGCCTGTGCATCTTGCAAAGTTCGCAAATTCAACAACTTCGTCATCATTCCAACCTCTAACGACAACCGTGTTAAGCTTTACATCAATTCCAGCATCTTTTGCTTTTTGGATGGAACTTAAAACCTTATTTAATCCGTTGATCCCAGTTATCGTTCTAAATCTTTGCTCATTAAATGAATCTAGACTAATATTCACACTGTCAAGCCCATTAGATTTTAACGCTTCAACTTTCTCTAGAAGCAGTAACCCATTGGTTGTTAGCCCGATGTTCTTAATGTGTTGTACGTTTGCAATTGATTTAATAAGATTTTCTATCGATGGTCTGAGCAGTGGTTCACCTCCTGTTAATCTTATTTTATCAACCCCTAAATTAGCGAAAATAGATAAAAGCCTAACTATCTCTTCGAAAGTGAGAACCTCAGTACTATCAAACCACTTTGTATTATTTTTAGGCATGCAATATCCGCATCTCATATTGCATCTATCTGTAACAGAGATCCTTAGCTTTTTTGCAATTCTACCATAACTATCTATTAATTTGGTTTTCATGTATTTTGCCATCTCCTTGCATACCAGCTTATGAGGGACATCATTTTTTTCCTACCTGTTCTAATTGTTTGATGAAATGATACCTCCATCCATTTGGTAAATCTTTAATCTTGATGGCCCGTTCTATTGTTTGAATATCGTCTTTATCTATAGTGTATATCCTTACAATATCCTTTACTGTAACGCTATTTTCATCTTTTTTGATAAGTTTAATTTCATCGCCTTGTTCTAACTCTCCTTCTTTCATTACTTTGAAATAAACACCTGTAAGACCACTCGCTAAAAATCTTTTAATCATGTCCATACTTCCAAATTTCACTCCAAGTTTATAACATGGCATCCTAGGCTGAGTTGCTATTAAGTTTGCTGTTCCAACTTTGAATTGATCTCCAATGTTAACACTTTCTTCAAACATTCCTTGTGTAGTAAAATTTTCACCAAACATTCCCCAAGGCAGGGACATGTCAGGCAATTCCTGTCGCCAGTAGTCGTAATGTTCTCCTGCATAGGCATAGACGGCCTTGTCGACGCCTCCATGTACTTTCAAGTCAGCTTGCTTATCTCCCTCAAGATTGAGTTTGCGTAGTTTTACACTACCTTGAACAGGTTCCTTAAAGATTCCCGTAGTTACAAGTTCACCCTGGAATCGTACTTGACGTGGAAGACCCACGTTTAACGATAATAATCTCAAAACACATTAACTATCCATACATCTTAAATAAACCTTAAAAAGCCGACCTGTTTTCCCGGATTTTGAAGTCTCTGGAGTATAATAAGAGAAGTCAATGAGTTACGTGGCTTATTATAATGTGCTGTAATCTTAAGCCTAAATTGCCGTGAAGCAGGACTTGTGTGAACATATGATCCTCAGACATGCTATACTTATGATTTGAAAGCTGATGTTATTTTTCTTAAATACACTCTTTGCAATTTCTTATGTCAAAGTTTCAGTAAATTAAAATAGTAAAAACTAAACTGCTGACATTATCATACCTACAAACCTAATGTGAAAATTACCAAAAAGATTTATTTATACGCAAGATGTGATAAGCCTTTTCCATGTTTAAAGTTGTCATCAAAGGCCAATTTAATATCAACACCATCTTGATTCTGTCCACAATATTCTTATTTACATTCATACTACTATCACTTCCAGAATCCGAAGCGGCAGACAATGCCAGAGATGTATTAGTTATGTACGCAGGATCTTTAGTAAAAATTTTTGAAAATGATATAGTGCCTTCATTTAGTAATCAAACAGGTTTGAACCTTGTTGGAGAAGGGAAGGGATCTGTACAGATATCAAACATGATTCTCGATGGTTTCAGAAGGCCTGATGTTTTCCTAAGCGCTGATACACTACCTATAGAGAAATTAATAAATCATAACCCGCCACTAGCTCATTGGTTTGTGAACTTTGCTTCAGGAGAAATTGTCATCGCTTACAATCCTAATAGTCCTTTTGCCCACGACCTGCAGAGGGCCAGTAAGGGTGAGATTCCGTGGTATCAAGTCCTTGAGGAAAAAGGATTGAAATTCAGAAGAACAGATCCAGAGCTAGACCCGAAAGGATATTATACGATAATGGTTGCAAAATTGGCAAATCTTTACTATAATGATTCCACTATAAAGGATACAATCTTAGCCGAAGATCGAAATAAGGAACAAATATTTCCAGAAGAAATTCTCAACTCGCTACTGGAATCAGGACAGATAGATGCTGTTGCCGCTTATAAGCACGAAGCTATAGCGCGTGGTCTTCCATATATAACACTACCATCACAAATAAACCTGAGCGATCCAAGATATTCGAGCTTTTATGATCAGGTCTCATACACAGGAGACATGAATAATACTATTCATGGAAAGCCTATACTATTCTCCTACACAATACCTGATACGGTAAGGAACATAAACGGAGCTATATCTTTTGCAAAATATCTAATTTCACCAGCCGGAAAAGCAATCTTAACGGGTGTAGGCTTGAATCCCGTTAAACCTATTGTAGGAGGAGATTCTAAAACCCTACGGCCTGAAATAAAGGCCTTAATTCAGTAACGGAACAACGCAGGTATTAAATATGAGTAACAGAAATCCGAATTTGACTTCAAACAGAGTGAACTTGTCAGGATTTAAGTTCACTGTGATTATTCTATTATCCCTACTTATATTATATATTGTTTACCCCCTAATTGGATTGATCTTTATAACGGGATCAATAAATCTCGCCGAAGAGTTAACCAGACCTGAGATTATCAATGCCTTCGTATTAAGTATAACGACGGCAACAATTTCAACTCTAATTCTTTCTATTTTTGGCATACCACTTGCATATGCGTTAGCTAGGTTTCAATTCAAATTCAAATTATTAATCAGATTAGTCGTGATAGTACCATTAGTTCTACCGCCATTAGCAAGTGGAACTATATTACTGAATGCTTTCGGACCATATTCCTTACTTGGACGAGCAATTCCCATAGACTTCACACAATCCGTCGTAGGAATTATATTATCGCAAATGTATGTTGCATCTCCTTTTATAATACTTCCAGCCCAAGCAGCATTTGAAGATGTGCCTGACAGATATGAGACAGCAGCAAGGGTTCTTGGGAAAAAGAAATCTGAAGTTTTTTTCAGAATTACTATACCCTTAGCAAGGACTGGTATACTTGTAGGCCTGCTTATGGCATGGATTAGATCAATAGGCGAACTAGGCGCTACCATGATGATGTCATATAACCCGCATACCATTTCTATTCAGATTTTCGAAGACAATGCTATAGGAGGACTTAAAAATACGGTGCCTGGTATTGTGTGGTTACTCATACTTTCGATATTTGCACTAACAGTTTTTCTATTCATAAGGCGCCACCATAGTTTAAAATTCGGATGGTAGAAATCAATAGTGTCTTTAGAAATTATTGACGTAACAAAAAAACTTGGTCACTTTACTCTTGGACCATTGAGTCTAAGAATAGACAAAGATATTATGGTTATACTCGGCCCAACTGGAAGTGGTAAAACTACTCTCATTAATTTGATTGCAGGAATAATAACACCTGATAATGGCAGAATTATATCTGATGGCGTAGACATTACTAATAAGGAGATAGAATCACGAAGAATAGGCTATGTATTTCAAGATCCCACATTATTCCCTCACTTAAATGTACATGAGAATATTCTCTTTGGTTTAAAAAGAAAGGAAAGAGAAAATGGGGAAACCATGTCACTGGTTAGAAAAATTATTGATGATCTAGGAATAGCTCACCTTTTAAAAAGAAACATTGTCGGATTGAGTGGAGGAGAAATGCAAAAGATCTCACTAGCTAGAATGCTTGTTATAAGTCCAAAAATAATTCTCCTCGATGAGCCTTTATCGCATTTGGACACTTCCACTAAGGATAGACTAAGAATAGAACTCAGAGGTATATTGAGAAAGCAACAACTTCCAACCATTTATGTTACTCATTTTGAGGAGGATATTTATGCACTATCAGATTCAATTGCAATTTTGAACAATGGAATAATAGAAGAAAGGGGAAACCTTGACCAAATATTAAATTCATATAAAAAACCTTTATCACCATCACACTCATTCCTACGTACAGTAACTGGCAGTGGTAATTATATATCAGGAAAAGTAATAGGGAGTAAGAATGATTTGACTGCGTTTAAGGTAGGATCAAACACACTGTTTACTGTTGGGAAATTTTCTTCTCACTCTAAGATAGGCGTCATGGTAAAAAGAGAGGATGTCATTTTATCAAAAGAGAAAATAAACACCAGTGCACGTAATATGGTCTATGGTGAAGTGGTAGATATTATCCACACATCGAATGTCGTTGACGTATTCCTTAAATCAGATGAACTCAATCTAGTTTCAAGGATAACTAAAACTGCAGCAGAAGAACTTGCGATAACCATAGGTGAAAATGTATATGCAATTTTTAAGGCGTCTGCCCCGCATGTAATTCGTGAAGAAATTGATATAAACAAGGATCGGGTACCGACAACAAAAAGAAGAAATGGGGAGGAAGGCGAACAATAAAAATAATGGACATACTCTTTGTCTTTTTTAGTAAGGGCGATCCTGAAATGACGCTGACCTTGCAAAAGTGGAACGGAATACTACTAGAGGAGGCATTGGTAACAAAGAGAATTTACGAATGGAAGCTCAAAATGACTTGTGTGTCTGCGACCATGACAGAAGGCAGCATCAGCATTTGTTAGAAACGACAGTAAGATATTCATGTTTACAATGCATCTGCGATAATTTTAAAGAGAACCATTTGTAATTCATGAGTAGGTGTTTCCTAGCCAATTGAAACCTAAAACTCATCAATCGCACAATAAAAAAATAAAATTCACTGCAAAGGAAGAAAAGTTTCTTTTAAGTAACGAAGCGTGTAGGATAGCAACCGTTACTGCATATAATACGCCACACATAACACCCGTTTCTTTTATTTTCAAAGAAGGAAAGTTCTTTTTCGCCACAGACTACGGCACAACTAAGTACAAGAACCTTGAACAAAATCCCAAGATTGCTCTTGCCGTCGACATTTTTTCTTCAGTAAATAATAAAGCAGTTATAATTCATGGAACCGTAAATTTCATTGAAAGTGGTACAATGTATAAGGAATTATACGACATCTTTTATAGAAAGTTTGATTGGGTTCGCAATGACCCGTGGAAAGAGGGAGAAGCTCCTTTCGTACAGGTGGAACCATATAAGAAGATAAGTTGGGGGCTTGATTGAGGAGGACAAGAAAAAGGGAACTAAGATTGAAAATAAGATCAATTCTGGTACAATGTTACTGATATCAGAGATTTGATTTAACAGATTTTGTCTTTGTACAGATTCGAGTACCCCCGCCAAACTTTACTTTTTTGAAAATTTATAACCATAGCTGCATAGTTATACTGCTCGCATCGCTTACCACTAAGGTTCAGATCCCACTAGTCGCGTTTTGCTTTATATCTATAAGTAAAAATCTTATGGTGACAGCAGAGAGATAGACATACAAGTGTAAGATCTATTATTATTCAGATATGAAAGTCATAAATTAACAAACTCTATGTTTCTAGTAGAAGTATCACATATAGCTATTGTTGCGTTAAATCCGAAGATCCATCCTTTCGCTGTACCTGGATTGACAACCACAGTCCTTCCAATCGTGTCAGTGGTTTTTCTATGAGTGTGTCCGTAAATAACCAGATCATACTTTCCAGATTTGATTAAAAAATCTCTTTTTGAAGAGATAGTACCATGGTAAATAACAAGTTTTACTCCGTCGTATTCTCCTTCATAAATCTCTCCTTTAAGTTCTCCATGAATTTTGTTAAAGGCTGATGTAAGTCCTGGAATATCTGTATCATTGTTTCCCAATATACCAACAAGTTTGATACCTGCAAAAGATTCAACAGCGATTGGACTTACAAAATCACCTGCATGCAGAACTAAATCCACTTGTCTGTTATTAAATTCCCTTACTGCCTTCAGTATATTGTCAATGTTATCGTGTGTATCTGATATTATCCCAATTTTCATAATAGAAGATAGGCAAGCCTTTTTAATATAAAGTAATGTTTGGCAATTTATTTAGTGTTTTTTTAGTCTTTAAATCAAATATTGACCGTAATCATATTTTGAAAATACGTTACTTAATTGAATATATTTATTCATTTTAAATAAAGTGTTAAAACTACAATTTACAAAAAAGTGATGAGGCATAAAAGCTAGATTTATTAGAAGTTGAAACCATTAATATATTGCCACATCAATGAGGTACTATCTGAAGTGTAAGCTAAATCCAAAAGACAAGGCAAGGCTAGCAGATTCTATCAGGTTAGGCACTTTAGCTAAAGGTAAAATATTCTATGAGGGAATGCAAGCTGCGTTAAGGGAAGCAACTGTAGATGATACTGATACAGTTCATTTTGTAGAAGTCTGTTACTGTCTGGAAGGTGGCCTATATCCTATGGCTATGGAATTGCCGACATTGGAAAGGTACTTTGATTCTATAGTGGAAGTCAAGGATGCGCGGTTTAGAGATAAATGTACTATGGAATGTGAAGCATGCGACTGTACCCGTGCAATCAAACTCCCAGGAAAACCATTGATTGATAGACTAAATTTAGTCAAAGATGTACAGAAAGGAGAATCTGACGACACAAGGTTCACGGACTTTGGTAGGGTGATACTCAATAGAAGAAAACAGCGAGAGGGAATAGATTCTCTCAGAAATGTCGTTAATGAGAGCAAATCATCTAAAATTAAGACGGTAATAGCAGGTGCAGCAATCTCAGGTCTTTATGCAGTATTTTTTGATGGTGAATATTTTAGAATAAAGAATATCCCCGATTCTTACGAAGCACGTGAAATCTTTGAAAAACTTGGACTAGAAATTAGTGATTCGGTTCAGTCGGTAAAGGAGAACGCCAAACACTCTCTCGCTGGGAATGATAGGTACTCCAATGTTGTTTAAGACTTGCCCGCTGATTGGGTTCGAATCTAGTTCTCATTTACTTAAGTAACTTCGATGGGGCAACAACAATTGTTGATCTAATTTATAATCTATTATGCTGGTACATAATTAGAGAAGATGTGATTGTTAGAAAAGACACTGAAAGGTATTGAACCCTTTACATCAAAAGCAGAAAAGAACTCAAGGTTCTGCATAGGATGCGGAGAACCTGCAACCAAGTTAGTCAAATACAGTACTGATGGAGCAATAATAGTAGAGAAGTATTGTGATAGATGTGCCAAAGCAATTCAAGATAGTTCGGCAAATTAATGCCTATATTTTTAGTCTGCTAGTATTATTATATTCTAACACTTGAATCTTGAAACAATAAAAACTGGAACTTAAGACACAATAAATCCGCATAATAGACCAAACAATATCTAGAAGTAATTTGTCAAAACGATGCTCATGGACATACTCATTAGTCTTGAAAAATTTAAAAATTGTTTATATTTAAGTAGCGACTGTCATCTTTTATCTTGTTTTATATGAAAGGAGGAAATCTAAGTAATGAGTGAAAGCACAAAGAGTAAGTTAGAAGAACTGAAGACACAAACTCAACAATTGGGCAATTCCTATCGTGAATTGTTTCCTAAAGTCGACCCCGCATTTGTCTACGACTTGATAATACGAATTGTGCAGAACCCAAAGAGTCCGGCACCTATCTATACTGTAGAAGTTTTCACTAAAGAAGGAACAAGTCCTGAAAAATCTAAAGAACATATATTGCAAACCACTGGAACTGTTCCTGCAATATATGACAATGGCACTCACTATGTCTCAACTCATCCCTTGACTCTAGAGATCCTTAAAAAACTAAACGACATTGACTATGTGCAGGATGTGATGGGCGATTATACTGGCGGAGCCAGTTCCAGAGGGCCCCAGCATGATAAAGGGGATTGGAAGCGCAGAGGTAGTTCAGAATAAAAGTAAATGATAGATTAATTCAAGATGAAAAGCGATACGATGAAGGATTTATGTGAAAAGTAGGTTCGAACATAATAATTCTGGCATCGTTGTAACTGGGGACAATATGTGACTTAAAACAATTGGGTCTAAAAATCAAGTCAAAATGATTCACATGTATCCGAGCTGCCTGTTATGATACCCAATATAATATCACATTGTGTAGCTTATTTAAGAACAAGTCTATATCATTAATAAAAAATTTACATATTGGAAAAATGAGGTTAATTAGTAGTGCGTACCAACGGATTAGAATTTACAAGGTGTTCCATCAAAAATTTTTTAATCAGTTAAATTATTATGGTACGATCTAAAATTACCACTCCCCATGGCGTACTTGATTCACTAATATTTGGCTTCATAACATCAAGCCCTCTACTTATCGGTTGTATATTGTCTCTTTACTTCAAGTTGTCAGACAAGTTGATAACTACAATATGGCTTTTGGAAGTCGCATATTAATTGCCACATTAACGTTCTTAATATTGGTAGAGGCATTTAAGTAACTCATACACTACCCGCAACCATACTTGGTTTCGTATTAGGGTGTATTTCGTACGGCATCGCAAATGCAATACTGGAGAAAAAATCAAAAACTAAGTCATCAAAAAGTGGAGGTCTTGTCACCGATAGCAATGCTAACACTGGTGGTAGTCCCCCAAGTCATTATTCATCGGATCCGCCATGAATAATATCCCCGAAAATGTGGCCCTTGGAATTACACTTACTTCCGGAGGTGCAATAAATATAGCATTTCTAGTAGTGATTTTTGTTTCAAACTTGCCTGAAGGACTCGCTTCAACTAGTGATATGAAATCCGCTGGGTTACGTAGAAAAAATTACTCATTTTGTGGTCTGTGGCCGTTGTGATAGGAACGCTTTCAACAACTATTGGCAAGATTTAAACGGTTGTTTCAAATCAGGAGACCGGGCGATTATATTACAGTTCTTTGAATTGGTGAAAAAATTGCGACTTCAGAAAGCTATCAAAACAATATCATCAAAGTAATAATAGCTTACCGTACATTTGTTTGGCCTTCATTTCTTTTTATCTAATAAAAAGTAAAATCCAGAGAACGTTATTTCTAGACGTTGTTTCTAGATTCAAAATTAAAAAGACTTCAAGCAGACATGGATAAGTGATGGATAACAATATGGAATGGCTATCTTGTACGCATTAAGCATTTTTTTGGTGGTTACATAATTACAGCATTTAGCATATGAATGATCATCCTTCTTCTTTGACTAATACACCAGAAGGTGTAAATATAAAATAAGAGAACAAAGTAATTAAGTCCCGACCGCGAACACGAAATCTGGGACCACGAAGAGTTTCACAAACTTATCAAATACCAATCACACAAACGAAATAAAGCAATACGATCTCCATTGAGATGGTCGAAAACATGAGATCACGCTGTAGCTAATAGAACATATAAGAGTAATAGATCCATGGGGAAATAGAAATTGCTTATCAAGCAAAATCAGGGTCCAACCCACTTCTGCTCATAATATGATCAATGAGTTTAAATACTTCACGCAGATGGTCTTGTACTTGCTTTAGATGAATAAGAAAGCTGTGCTTAAACCATTTCTAGCAACAAGTTTTTCAATCTTACTACTTTTCGGATTCCAACCTGCAATTGCTCAACAGATATCACCAATTATTTCTAGAGCGATTGTGAAGGATCAATTTCCTGATCTTAAGCCCATAGGTTGTAATTTTAAAAAAATCCCCCGTGAAAAGGAGACGCCGGAAATCAAGTATGCTAGTTATTTTAGCGATGGAAAGAATTTAAGTGCGACTCTCTGGTTATCGGACTCGATAAGTCGCTCCTTAAGTTATAGTAAACCGCAATTTTCAATGATACTCGATGTAAACCCTTCGGGAGATCTTCTTGATCCTAAAGGGGAAGGACCAGAGGTTATCCTAGGAATGTTAGATTACCAAATGCGTATAAGTTATACCCCCGAGAAAAAAAATTCGCCCTGGACAGGCGAATTGATCGAGTTGTCGCCTACAGACGAAGCAAGGATTATTGATACGATGCCTCTTAAATCGTCAGATATTTACGACAAGGACTATAAATACGTCAAGATCTCAATGAACTTATCGAAAATCAACTACCCACAAACCTACGGGATTCTATTTTTTGCTGATTATTCCTTAAATTCTTATTCCTTAAATTCTAATTGCCATTTAATAGATTCAATTTATCCTCCACTATACGTTCCCCAACCCAAAGTTGATATTGTCGTAAGCCCACCCAAGGAGGAAATTAGACCAGGTGAAACACAGTATGCCGAAGCTAGAGTAAATTCTACTTTACAACTTCAACACAGAGTTACCCTGTGTTATGAAGCTGAAGATACACCACGTGGTTTGAGCATAAAATTTGAACCCCACAGTCAACAACTTTTACCTGGTGCAGTAATGACCTCGAGGATAACAATCAAAGCGGCCTCTGACACAGATGCCGATACTGTCCCTCATTCTATTCCTATAAAGGCAAAATTACAATTTCCGTTTCAAAATGCCGATCTTGAGAAGAAGAAGCAACTCGCACACATTATTACTAACGCTAGTCGGGAAAAACAAGCTAACCAGACACCAAATGCGACAGCTACCGGTAGTGGAATGGAACGAAGAGATGCTAACGCTGGTAACTCTAATCAGAGCGTTCTGGTCACGTTTATCAAGATGGTATCAAACGCAACAGATCCCGATAGTCTGATGAAACGAGAAAATGCTTGCGTAGATGAATTTGGTCAGAAAAACCTAGCTAATGCTAGCGCTGATAAATTTAGTCAGGAAAACCCAGCTAACCAGACATTAAATGCGACAGCTACCGGTAGTGGAATGGAACGAAGAGATGCTAGCGCTGGTAACTCTAGTCAGAAAAACCTAGCTA
>Ga0207428_10000640_pt1 | contig 41168 bp, 34 predicted proteins | sample RhiMethybrSRZTD1_FD_187600 | JGI IMG/M metagenome (GOLD analysis project Ga0207428, IMG submission 187600) | Populus rhizosphere microbial communities from Tennessee, USA - Rhizosphere MetaG P. TD hybrid SRZTD1 (SPAdes) (version 3) | ecosystem: Host-associated > Plants > Roots > Rhizosphere >...
GCATCGAGCCCACGGTCCTCGATCGTGTATTTGAGGCGCGCGTGCTTGCGGTTCTTGCGGTCGCCCCAGTCGCGCTGCACCGTCACGACCGCCTCGGAAACTTTCAACACATCGTCGGTGCGGCAGAAACCCATCACCTCGGCGATGCGCGGATAGGTGTCGGGCTCGCCATGGGTCATGCCCATGCCGCCGCCGACGGTCACGTTCCAGCCGGCAATGTCGCCGACCTCATCCGTGATCGCAATGTAGCCGAGGTCGTGCGCGAAGATATCGACGTCGTTCGACGGCGGCACCGCCACCACCACCTTGAATTTGCGCGGCAGGTAGGTCTTGCCGTAGATCGGCTCCACCACCACCTCCTCCTCGCCACCCGCGATGCGCTCGCCGTCGAGCCAGATTTCGCGGTAGGCCGGCGTATGCGGCAGCAGATGATCGGAGATCGCGCGCGCCAGCGCGAGCGCTTCCGCATGCGCGCGCGACTGCTCCGGCAGCACATTGCACATGACATTGCGGTTGATGTCGCCGCAGGCCGCGATCGAATTGAGCAATACGGTGTCGATCGCCTTTAGCGTGGCCTTCAGGTTCGACTTGATGACACCGTGCAACTGCACCGTCTGCCGCGTGGTGAGCCGCATCGTGCCGTTGCCGTAATCGCGGGCGACCTTGTCGAGCGCGAGCCACTGTTGCGGCGTCAGCACCCCGCCCGGAATGCGCACGCGGATCATGAAGGCGAAGGCCTTCTCCATCTTCTTGCGGGTGCGCTCGGGTCGCAGGTCGCGGTCGTCCTGCAGGTACATGCCGTGGAACTTCACCAGCTGCGCGTCGTCCTCGATGATGGCGCCGGTGATCTCCTCGCGCAGGCCCTGCTCAAGCGTGCCGCGCAGATAGTCGCTCGCTTCCTTGATGCGCTCGTTGCGCGACAGTTCGTCGGTCATTGTTTTACCCGTGGAAGACGCGCGTAAACGCGCTTATGACGTCCAATAGGGCAGGATCAATACGTGTCCTGCAGATAGCGCTTTTCGCGCTCCAATGTCACCACTGCCTGCTCGGCCGCTTCGGGGGTGAGGGATTTCACGTCGGCAAAAGCGCGCACCAGCGCGGCGCGCACGTCCTTCGCCATCGCCTTGGCATCGCCGCACACATAGAAGTAGGCGCCGCCGTCGAGCCATCCGACCAGCTCGGTGCGGCGGTCCCACAATTTGTGCTGGACGTAGATCTTCTCCGGCGTGTCGCGCGAGAAGGCGACATCCATGCGCGTCAGGGCGCCGTCCTTGAGCGCGTCCTGCCAGTCGAGCTGGTAGAGGAAGTCGTGCGTGAAGGTGCGGTCGCCGAAGAACAGCCAGCTGCGTCCGCTCGCTTCGGTCGCGCGGCGCTCCTGCACGAAAGCACGGAACGGCGCGACGCCGGTGCCGGGGCCGACCATGATGACGTCCCTGTCGGGCGCCGGCAGCGCGAAATGCTTGTTGGGCTTGAGCTTCACGCGCACGCGGCCGCCCTTTTTGAGGCGCTCGGCGACGTAGTTCGAGGCGACGCCCTTGCGCGCGCGGCCATGGCTCTCGTAGCGCACAGCGGAAATGAGCAGATGCGCCTCGTCGCCCACTTCGCGCCGCGACGATGCGATCGAATAGGCGCGCGGGGCCAACGGCCGTGTCAGCGCGCGCAATTTCTCGGCATCGAGCGCAATCGGGAACGTGGCGATGAGGTCGATCAGCTGCCGCCCGGCGATCCATTCGCGCGCCTGCCCGTCGGCAATGAGCGCCTTAACGTAGTGATGGCTGGTCTTTTCCGCATAGGCCTCGACCGTCTTGAGCGACAAAGTGGTCACGTCGCGCGACTTGATGAAGTCGTTGCGCAGCTTCTCGTCGCCCGTAAGCCCCGCGACCTTCAGCAGCTCGTCCACATAGTCCGGATCGTTCTCGGGATAGAGGTCGAGGGAATCGCCCGGCTGGTAGGCGGGGGCGCCATTCTCGAACGACAGCGCCAGGTGAATGGTCTCCTTGTCCGAGCGCGAGGAATTCAGATCGACATGCTCGGTGATCTCGGCCTCGACAATGTCGGTGCTCGCAGGCGCTGCAGGCTTGCCGCCGAAATCGACCTCGATCACGCGGCCGCCGGCATTCGGAGGCGTCAGCACTTTAACGGCGTCGCCCATCCAGCGCGCCGCAGGTTCCGCGAAATCGAGATCGCAATCAACGCGGTCAACCACGCGCTTGCCGCCGAGGGCCGCGAGCCTTTCGTCGATCTTCCTGCCGATGGCGCAGAACTCCGCATAGGCGGTGTCACCGAGCGCCAGCACGCCGAATTCGACGCCGTCGAGGCGCGGCGCACCCTCGCCCATCAGCTCGTTGTAGGCCCGCACGGCGCGCGCCGGCGGGTCGCCCTCGCCCCAGGTGGCGACGATGAAAACGAGCTTCTTGGCCGAGGTGAGCGCCGCGAGATCGAGGTCCGCCATGTCGATGACATTCGGCTTGAGGCCGTTCTTGCGCGCCGCCTTGGCAATGTCGCCGGCGAGCTTTTCCGAATTCCCGGACTCGCTCGCATACACAATGGTCAATGGCTCCGCCGGCCGCGCCGGCGCAGCCGGTTGTGCCTGCTGGCCGGTTGCGGATTCAACGCCCGCCAGAAAGCCCGCAAGCCATGCGCGCTGAACCGCGTTGGCCGGCCCAACCACGCGGTTGAGCAGCGCGACGTCCTCCTCGGAGAAGGGCGCGGTCTTTGGGATGTTGGCGAAACCGGACGACATTCACTGACCTCAGTTGGGCAGCCAGGGCTGGATGGCGATGACGATTCCAAGCGTGAGGATCGCAATGCCAACTTCGCCGACGGCCCCGACGATGAACGGATAAAGCCCCTGCTTGCGCATGGCGCGGAAATCGGTGGAGAGCCCGACGCCCGCAAACGTCAGCAGGAAGGCCCAGCGTGACAAATTGGCGATGTCGGCAGTTTGTTCCTTCGAGAACGCGCCGAAGGTCGCGAGCAGCGACACCGCAAGAAAGCCGAGCACGAATTTCGGAAACTTCGCCCACAGGAACGCGAGCTTGTTGTCGACGGTGCGGGCTTCGCCCCTGGCGGCCCAATAGATCGCATAGCCCAGCACGACAAAGCCGATGGTCGAATTGCGCGTGGTCTTGGCCAGCACGGCGATCTTGCCGGCCTGCTCCGACCACAGGTTGCCGGCGGCAACCGCTTCCGCGGTGTTGTCGATCGACAGCCCGGCCCACAGACCGTAGGCGTGATCGGTGAAGCCTACGAATTGTCCGATCAGCGGATAGGTGAAAAGGCCAATGGCGCCGAGCGCCAGGATCGCGGCGATGGCGAAGGATGCATCTTCATCCTTTGCGTTGATCGCGCCCTTGGCCGCGATAATGGCGGACACGCCGCAGATCGACGAGCCGACCGCGAGCAGGCTGGTGAGCTTGGGCGAAAGCTTGAACGTCCGGCCGAGCCAGGTCATCAGCACGATCGACAAGGCCAGCTCGAGCGCGACCGCCACCAGGCTGATGCCGCCGAGCTTGAGCACGTCGCCGACAAGGAAGCGCACGCCGAGCAGGACGATGCCGAGCTTGAGGAAGAATTCGTAGGTGGCGATGCCGGCCTTGAAAATCTTCGGCACGCCGACGGTGTTGGCGACGATCAGTCCGATGACGATCGCCCACAGCACATATTCGATGTTCGGAAACGCAAGATGATTGGTCTTGCCGTAAGCATTGATGCTCTGCTCGATCAGCTTGCCGCTATAGCCGATGGTTAGCAGCAGGGCGACGCCGGGCAGAAGCTCGACGAAACGCTGAGGCAGGGAAAAACGCGAGGCAGCGGCAACCGCAGTGCTCATGGTTTCACCACGGAACGCGCGGCAGGATGCCGAGAACGACCAGGACGACGAAGGCGGTCGCGATCGCCACGGCCCAGCTGTCGAGCGTGATCCGCTGCAGCAGGCGAGGCTCGTGCGAAAAATCGGTCATCGAAACAACTCCCGTTCAATCACCAGGAGCCGATAACTAGGAGATTATTCTGCGAAATCGCAATAAGTGCCCGAAAATAAGAAGAAATTTGCTTCTTCAGGCGGCCACCAGCGTAACAATTTCCTTCCCCACTCGCGTTGTGGAGAACGCCGGTTACGCTCGAAAGCCGCATTTACGTATGCAAAACACGGAACATGTCGCTCACTCCGGACCATAGTCGCTGATGCCGAGCTATCGCCGCCGGCTGCACGACGTCCTGTCGCCGCGCGAGCTCCGGCTGTTCGCGCGTCTCGACACGCCGCAAAAGATTCAAACGTTCCTGGACAAGCTGCCGGTGAACTTCAGTCTTAATGGCGACACCGCGATGTCGCCGCGCCGCGTGCTTGAGGCGCGCATGGCGCATTGCGCGGAGGCCGCGGTCTTCGCCGCCGCGGCGCTTGCCTATCACGGCCGGCCGCCGCTGTTGATGGACATCCGCGCGCTGCCGCGCGACCAGGACCACATCGTCACGCTGTTTCGCGAGCGCGGCCTATGGGGCGCGATCAGCAAGACCAACCACGCCGTCCTGCGCTGGCGCGACCCGATTTATCGCAGCGTGCGCGAGCTCGCGATGAGCTACGCGCACGAATATTGTCTGCCGGGCGGCAAGAAATCGATGCTGTCTTATTCGAAGCCGTTCTCGCTCGCGCGCTACGCGCCGAAGGACTGGGTGATCGCGCCGGAGGATCTCGACCAGCTGCTGGTCGATCTCGATACGTCGCCGCATCGTCCCGTCGCGCCGGCGCACGCGCTGCGCAAACGCCGCCGCGTCTCCCGTGTCGAGCTGCTCTCGCAGGACGTGGTCGAGTGGCCGGAGCCGAAGGTGAAGAAAAAGAAGAAGCGGAAGGCACGACCCTAGCCCGGTCATTGCCGGGCTTGACCCGGCAATCCATGAGGCGGCGCAGCAATCACAACGGTAAGGGTATCATCGCGGCATCTCATCATGGATGCCCGGGACAAGCCCGGGCATGACAATCGAGAGGCAGCATGACAGTCGAAACGCCGCCCGGTATAACGCAATGCATCGTGTGACCTGAGGCAACCCGCGTGGCGTCGTTCATCTACCGCAGGCAATTGACCATCGAATGGGGCCAGTGCGATCCGGCCGGCATCGTGTTCAACAGCCGCTACTTCGAGATCTTCGACACCAACACCTGGAAAATGTTCGAGGCAGCCCTCGGCATGAAGCCGCATGAGCTCGCCGGCGCCTTCGGCATCATGGGCATTCCACTGGTCGACGCGCGCGCCAATTTTCTCAAGCCCGTGAAGTTCGGCGACGCCATCGAGATGGCCTCGCGGGTGAGCGAGTTCCGCCGCTCCAGTTTCGACGTCGAGCACCGCCTCTCGGTGAACGGCGAGCTTGCGGTCGAGGGCTCGGAAACCCGCGTCTGGGCGGCGCGCAGCAAGGACGACCCCGAAAAGATCGGCGGGACCGTCATTCCGCCCGGCGTCATCGCGAAATTCGGTTCCGCCTAACGTTCCATCCATTCCCGGGAATTGGCTTGTGGAAGGGCTTCGGGGCCGCCCGCGACGCAGATACTATCGGTGTCGTTACGCGAATAAGAACAATGAAAAGGCACGCACAAGCGCGCCAATAAAAGCGAACTGCAGGGGAAGAAACATTGGCCCGGCTGCTGTCATGCAGGCTGAACGGGCGCGACCGTTCCGACGCGGTCGCCGACAATATTCTGCTGCTCGATTACCTGCGCGAGAAAGTCGGTCTCACCGGCACCAAGACCGGCTGCGACGGCGGCGAATGCGGCGCCTGCACGGTGCTGGTCGACGACAGGCCGACGCTCTCCTGCCTCACGCTTGCGGCAACCGTTGAAGGCAAGCGCGTCGACACCATCGAGTCGCTCGGTCACGACGGGCAGCTCTCCGCCGTGCAGCGCGGCTTCCACGAGAAGCTCGGCTCGCAATGCGGCTATTGTACGCCGGGATTCATCATGGCATCGGCCGGATTGCTGCGGCGAAATCCGGATCCGAACGATGAAGAGATTCTGGAGGCGCTCGGCAGCAACATCTGCCGCTGCACCGGCTACGTGAAGATCATCGAGGCGGTGAAATACGCCGTGGCGCTCGGCAAGCAAGGAGTGGCGCCGTGAGGGGAACGTTTTTGCCAACCGCACCCTCAGACGTCATACGCGGGCTTGACCCGCGCATCCATGATGAGGCGCAGCGGGCAAAATTCTTACGGATGAGCTTGGGGTGTTGCCTCATGGATGGCCGGGTCAAGCCCGGCCATGACGGAGGAGAGGCTTTGCTTACAAGCAAGGGCGCCGCGCCATGAACAAGCCCATGCCCGCGCGCAACATCGGCGGCTATGTGCCGATGATCGACGGCCCGGAGAAAGTGTCCGGCCGCGCCAAATACACCGCCGACATCGTGGCGCCGGGGCAGCTCGCCGGCCGCATCTACCGCAGCCCCTATTCGCACGCTGACATTCTCAAAGTCGACGTGTCGGCGGCGCTGAAGGTACCGGGCGTGATCGTCATCGTCACCGGCGCCGACTGCGACAAGGGCTTCGGCGTGCTGCCGATCGCGCGCACCGAATATCCGCTGGCGCGCGACAGAGTGCGCTATCGCGGCGAGCCGGTCGCGGCCGTTGCGGCCATCGACGACAACGCCGCGCGCGAGGCGCTGCGCCGCATCAAGATGACCGTGAAGGAGCTGCCGGCCTATTACACGTCGAAGGACGCGCTCGCGCCCGGCGCAGCACTCCTGCACGAGAAGAAGCCCGGCAATATCGAGCGCGACGTCTTGTTCGAACTCGGCTCGACCGCGCAGGGCTTTGCCGAGGCGGATCTCGTGCGCGAAGGCACCTACAACTGCGCCGAAGTGTGCCAGAACCAGATGGAGATGCACGCCGCGGTCGCCGAATACGACGCCGTGCGCGAGCGTATGACCGTGCATGCCTCGACGCAGGTCCCTTACTACGTGCACCTGATGCTGTCGCAGATCCTCGGCATGGACATGTCGCGCATCCGCGTGATCAAGCCGCATGTCGGCGGCGGCTTCGGCTGCCGCACCGAGACGCTCAATGTCGAGCTGATCGCCGCGCTGCTCGCGCGCAAGGCCAACGCCACCGTGCGCATGGTGACGACGCGCGAGGAGACCTTCATCACCCATCGCGGCCGGCCCGAGACCGACATCAAGCTCAAGATCGGCATGCGCAAGGACGGCCGCATCACCGCGGTCGAATGCGACTGCGACCAGCGCGGCGGCGCGCATTCCGGCTACGGCGTGGTGACGATCCTCTATGCCGGATCGATGCTTTACGCCATCTACGACCTGCACAACGTCAAATACACCGGCCGCCGCGTGCTCACCAACACGCCGCCCTGCGGCGCCTTCCGCGGCCACGGCACCGTCGACATCCGCTTCGCCTTCGAGAGCCTGGTCGACGAGATGGCGATCGAGCTCGGCCTTGATCCCTTCGCGGTGCGCCGCGCCAACCTGCTGACGGCGCCGACCTTCACCGACAACGACCTGATGGTGAATTCCTACGGCCTGCCGGAATGCCTCGACTGGGTCGAGCGCGAGAGCGGCTGGAAAAAACGCAAAGGCAAGCCGGGCAACGGCAAGGCTGTCCGCAAAGGCCAAGTTCTTAAAGGATTTGGAATGGCGTGCTCTCATTATATCAGCGGCGCGTCCAAGCCCGTGAACTGGACCGGCGAGCCGCATGCGACGGTGAAGATCAAGCTCGATTTCGACGGCTCGATCGTCGTGCTGTCTGGCGCGGCCGATATCGGCCAGGGCTCGACCACGATCCTGGCGCAGACCGTCGCGGAGGTGCTCGGCCTCGATCTGTCGCGCGTGCGCGTCGTCACCGGCGACAGCGAGGTGGTGCCGAAGGACAACGGCTCGTATTCGTCGCGCGTCACCTTCATGGTCGGCAATGCCGCGCTTGAGGCCGCGCGCAATCTCAAGGCCGTGCTCACCCACGCCGCCGCGCGCAAGCTCGAGGCGCGTCCGGAAGACATCGAGTGCCTGGGCGAGGTCTATCGCGCCGGCAAGCAGGACAAGGGCGCGACCTTCGAGGAAGTCGTGACCGAGGCGCTGAAGGACACCGGCACCATCACCGTCACCGGCAACTACTCGACAATTCCAGAATCGCACGGCGGCAAGAAATATCGCGGCGCGGCAATCGGCGGCACCATGGGCTACTCATACTCGGCGCAGGTGGTGGAAGTCTCCGTCGACGAGGAGACCGGCGTTGTCACCGTCGACAAGGTCTGGGTCGCGCATGACTGCGGCAAGGCGCTCAACCGCCTCACCGTCGAAGGCCAGGTGCAGGGCTCGGTCTGGATGGGCATGGGCCAGGCGATGAGCGAGGAAGCTGCCTATTTCAACGGGCTGATGCTCACCGCCAACATGCTCGATTATCGCGTGCCGACCATCCAGGATTCCCCGCCGATCGAGGTCGGCATCGTCGAGAGCAACGACCCGCACGGCCCGTTCGGCGCCAAGGAAGCGGGCGAAGGCTCGCTCGCCGCGTTTTTGCCGGCACTCACCAACGCCATCGCCGATGCGATCGGCATCCGCTTCAACGACCTGCCGGTGACGCCCGACCGCGTCTTCGAGGCGATCGAGAAGCACCGGCGCGCGGCGGAGAAGAAAGGCGGGGGCAAGTGATCATGCTCACGCATCAACCTCTCTATCGTCATGCCCGCGCTTGTCGCGGGCATCCACGTCTTCCCGAAACGCAACTGCAAAAGACGTGGATGGCCGGGACAAGCCCGGCCATGACGAGCAACGGCGGGACCGCCTGATGGACGCCCTCCCTCACTTCCGCATCGTCACGCCGAAGACCCTCGCCGAGGCGATCGCCGCGCGCGCGGATAACCCACAGGCCATGCCGCTCGGCGGCGGCACCGATCTCGTCGTCAACATCCGCCGCGGCATCGTCGCCCCGCCCGTGCTGATCGACATGAACCGCGTGCAGGAGCTGCACGCCATCAAGGCCGATGAACACGGGTTGGAATTAGGTGCGTCGGTACGCTTGAGCGAGATCGCCACGCATCCCGCCATCAACAGGCATTATCCCGTGGTCGCGCAGGCGGCCGCGCACATCGCCGGCCCCACCCACCGCAACATGGGCACGGTCGGCGGCAATCTCTGCCTCGACACGCGCTGCATCTTCTATAACCAGAGCGAATGGTGGCGCGACGCCAACAATCACTGCCTGAAGACCACCGGCACCATCTGCCACGTCGCGCCGAAGAGTCGCGGCGTCTGCTTTGCCACGTTCAGCGGCGACCTTGCGCCTGCCCTGCTCACGCTCGGCGCCGAGGTCGACATCGCGGGTCCGGCCGGCAAGCGTACCATCCCGCTCGAGACGCTCTATATCGGCTTCGCCCGCCAGGATGTGCCGGTCACCGAGACGCAGGGCGACGGCAAATATTATCTCTCGCTGCGCCCAAGCGAGCTCGTCACCGCCGTGCGCGCAAAGAACATCAACGGTTTGCGTTCGGCCTACGACAAGATCCGCATCCGCCGCTCGATCGAGTATCCGGTCGCGGGCGTCGCCGTCGCGCTCAGGAAAGACAAAGGCAAGCTCACGGATTTGCGCATCGCCTTCACCGGCACCAATCCGCGCCCGGTGCTGTTGGCCGGAACCGAGAAGCTCTGCGGCGGCGGGGTCGACGAGCGCGTCATCAAGGGCCTCGACGCGCTGGTGCGCGACCAGATCATGCCGATGAAGACGACGTTCACGCCCGGCCACTACCGCCGGCGCGTCGCCGGCGTGCTGGCGCGCCGCCTGCTCACGCGACTGTTCGAAAGCTGAAGGCGGGGGCCGGGGGTGGACATCTTCACCGAACGCAGGCCCTACAACGCTGTTTCCGATTTCGTCGATTCGCACATCGCGGCCGGGCGCGGCGACAAAGTCGCCTTTGTCGATCCGGAGCGCTCCCTCACTTATGGCGAACTGCAGGCACGCTCGATCCGCTTCGCCAACGCGCTGCGCGATCTCGGCATCGAGCGCGAACAGCGCGTCGCGCTGCTGCTCAACGACACGGTGGACTATCCGGTCGCCTTCTGGGGCGCGATCCGCGCCGGCTGCGTCGCGATCCCGCTCAATATCTATCTGACGCTGCCGCAATATACCTACATTCTCGCCGACTGCCGCGCGCAGGCGCTTGTCGCCGATGCAGCGCTCGCCGACGCGATCCGGCCGGTGCTGGAGACGCTGCCGCGGCGGCCGACCTTGATCCTTGTTGAAAGTCCTAACGCCCCAACGTCGTCATGGCCGGGCTTGTCCCGGCCATCCACGTCTTCCAAACCTGCCACGCCGCAAGACGTGGATGCCCGGCACAAGGCCGGGCATGACGCGGGAAAGGTCGCGCACGCCTTCGAGAATCTCATCGCCAAAGCGGACACGAAGCCCCTCACCGCGGACACCCTGTCGGACGAGGTCGCCTTCTGGTTCTACACCTCGGGCTCGACCGGCGACCCCAAGGGCGTCAAGCACGTCCATTCCAACCTGATGGCGACCGCGAAATTGTTCGGCCAGGGCATTCTCGGCATTACCGAGAATGACGTCGTGCATTCCGCCTCCAAGCTGTTCTTCGCCTATGGGCTTGGCAACGCCCTGACCTTCCCGCTCTCGGTCGGCGCCACCGCCGTGCTGTGGCCGCACCGGCCCTCGCCCGAAGGCGTGTTCGATATCATGCGCGTGCACCGGCCGACCATTTTCTACGGCGTGCCCTCGCTCTACACCGCGCTGCTCGCGCACAAGGACATCGGCAAGGGCGCGGGCTCCGACCGCCTGCGGCTTTGCGTCTCCGCCGGCGAGGCCCTGCCCGCGCATATCGGCGAGCGCTGGCGCGAGGTGACAGGCGTCGACGTGCTCGACGGCCTCGGCTCGACCGAGATGCTCAACACCTTCCTGTCGAACCGCCCAGGCGACATTCGATATGGTTCGACCGGCAAGCCGGTGCCCGGCTACGACGCGCGCATCGTCGACGAGCACGGGCACGACGTCGGCACAGGCGAGATCGGCGAACTGATCGTGCGCGGGCCGTCGGCCGGCGAAGGCTACTGGAACCAGCGCGAGAAGAGCCGCCGCACCTTCGCCGGCGAATGGACGCATACCGGCGACAAGTACCGGCGCGATGCCGAGGGCTACTATTATTACTGCGGGCGCACCGACGACATGTTCAAGGTCTCCGGCATGTGGGTCTCGCCCTTCGACGTCGAGGCCGCCCTGGTGTCGCATGAAGCCGTGCTCGAGGCCGCCGTCATCGGCAAGGAAGACGCCGACGGGCTCATCAAGCCGAAGGCTTTCATCGTGCTGCGCAACGGCTTCAAGGCCGACGATGGGCTGCTCGAGACGCTCAAGCACCACGTGAAGGATAAAGCCGGCCCGTGGAAATTCCCGCGCTGGATCGAAGCGCGCGAGGCGCTGCCGCGCACGGCCACCGGCAAGATCCAGCGCTTCAAGCTGCGCGAGGAAGATTCGCAGACGGGAGACCGTAGGGTGGGCTAAGGCGCCATAAGGCGCCGAGCCCACCGAAGCGAATGCGGATCAACCGGTGGGCTCGCGCCGCTTCGCGCTCCGCGCTCAGCGCCGCTTAGCCCACCCTACGGCCGTGTCGGTGGCGCGGTCTCCGCATTCTGCGCGCTTTCGGCCTCCCATGGTGGCAATGCACGGTTTTGCGTAGGATTGCGCCTTATCTTGAACACCTGCGGGGGCCTATGCGGCGGCACGGTGCAAGCGGAGAGCGGGCGAAGAAACGCCGCGGGTCGGCCAAAAGCGGCACCAAGCGCGTCGCGCGCAAGGCCGCGACGGCACGCCGAACCGCCGCAACCCCTAAGACGCAGACCGCCACCCTCGCCCGCGAATTGAAAGAGGCGCGTCAGCAGCAGAGCGCGACAGCCGACGTCCTAAAGGTCATCAGCCGCTCGACCTTCGATCTGCAAACAGTGCTCGACGCGCTGACCGAGTCGGCGGCCCGCTTGTGCGCGGCGGACATCGCGAACATCTGGCTGGTTGAGGGGTCTGCCGGTCGCCTGGCTGCGTCCTATCAGACCATCGAGTCAAAGCAGAAAGAGTATTTGATCGATCTTCCGCTTGGGCCTAGCCGCGGCTCATGCGTGGGCCGGACACTGCTGGAAGCAAAGACGGTTCACATCCACGATATTCGTGATGACCCCGAATACGAACTGGAGGTCGGCAGGCTCGAGGGTTATCGCACCATGCTGGGCGTCCCGCTTCTCCGCGAAGGGGCACCCATCGGCGTGCTGGCACTTATACGGTCCGTCCGTCAGCCTTTCACGCCTCAGCAAATCGAGCTGGTGAACACTTTCGCCGCCCAGGCCGTCATCGCCATCGAGAACGCGCGGCTGCTCAATGAGCTGCGCCAGCGCACCGATGATCTGAGCGAGTCGCTCGGGCAGCAGACGGCAACCTCCGAGGTGCTGAAAGCCATCTCAAGCTCATCTGGAGAGCTGGAGCCGGTATTCAAAGCCATGTTGGAAAATGCGGTCCGGATCTGCGGTGCGCATTTCGGCAACATGGCTCTTTACGACGGAAGTAAGATGCGCGTGGCGGCGCTGCACAACGCACCGCGTGCGTTCGAAGAACTGAGGCGAAGCGATCCGGTCGTTCCCCTCGACCGGTCCGTGCTGGGTATCATCGTGCAAACGAAAAGGGTTGCGCATATCAGCGATATGACGGCCGAAGAACCCTATGCCAGCTGGGCTTTGGTCAAACTTGCTGGCGCGCGCGCCGTGCTTGCTGTTCCGATGCTGAGAGAGGGGGAGTTGGTGGGTGCGATCGTTATCTATCGCACCGAGCCCCTGGCGTTCAACGAAAAGCAGATCGAGCTGTTAACGAACTTCGCCGCGCAGGCCGTCATCGCCATCGAAAACGCGCGCCTGCTCAACGAGCTGCGGCAGCGCACCGATGATCTCACCGAGTCGCTCGAGCAGCAGACCGCGACCTCCGATGTGCTCAAAGTCATCAGCTCCTCGCCGGGGGAGATCAAGCCGGTGTTTGAGACGGTGCTGGCAAACGCGGTGCACTTATGCGGCGCCAAGTTTGGACACCTGCAACTGTACAAGGATGAGCAGTTTCACCTGGCAGCCGAATACAACACGCCGGGGGAGCTTGCCGAATTCCACCGCAAGCGAGGACCGTTCAAGCCGGCTCCTGACACGCTGCTCGACCGTGTGCTCCGGGAAAGGCGGGTGTGCCACGTGGCGGACCAGTTGGCGGAGGCCGTACCCGGAGCCGGGGGCAGGTTCGGGGGAGCAAGATCGACTGTGATCGTTCCGATGCTCAAAGATGATGAACTGATCGGCGCAATTACCATCTACCGCCAGGAGGTGCGGCCCTTCACCGACAAGCAGATCGAACTCGTCAAGAATTTTGCCGCGCAGGCCGTCATCGCCATCGAGAACACGCGGCTGCTCAACGAGTTGCGTCAGCGCACGGACGACCTGACGGAATCACTGGAATACCAGACCGCTACCGGCGAGATCCTTGGCGTCATATCCAAATCGCCTACAAAAGTGCAGCCGGTTTTCGACATCATCGCCGCCAATGCCTTGCGGCTGTGCGGGGCTACGTGGAGCGCGGTGCTGCAATTCGATGGCGAGCGGATCGATCTCGCAGCGGTTCATAACTTGAGTGAATTTCAGGGCGCCGAGGCGCTACGCCGCTCCTTCCCACGAAAGCCCAGCCGCACCGGAGCGACGGATCGCGCCGTATCGACCAAGACCACCTGTTACATCCCGGATGTTTTGCAAGTTGCCGATTACGAACACCAAGATTTGACTCGAAGCATCAGGCACCGCAGCGTTTTGTCTGTGCCGATGCTGCGCGACGGGCAGGCACTCGGCGCCATTACGGTGGTCAGCGGGGAGCCGGATGCCTTCACCGAGCGGCAGATGGCGCTGCTGCGCACCTTCGCCGACCAGGCGGTGATTGCGATCGAAAACGTACGCCTGTTTGATGAAGTGCAGAAGCGTACCGACGATTTGTCTGAGTCGCTCGAGCAGCAGACGGCGACCTCGGAGGTGCTGAAAGTTATTTCAAGTTCACCGGGCGCTCTGGAGCCCGTGTTCGAGGCGATTCTGGCCAATGCGACACGCATTTGCGACGCCAAATTCGGTGTGCTGTTCCGCCACGAAAACGGTGCGTTCCGCGCAGCAGCCATGCTGAACGCGCCCCAGGCACTTGTCGAATTTCACCGGCAGCGCGGCTCATTTGAGCCGCCGGCTGGAACGCCTCTTGATCGTCTCTTGAAGTCAGGAGGAGCAATCTACACCGCCGACGAAGCTGCTGAACCAAGTCCCGGTGCTCCAGCGAGGTTTGGCGGCGCGCGGTCTCTTGTCACAGTGCCGATGCGCAAGGAAGGCGAACTGGTCGGTGCGATCATCATCTATCACCAGGAAGTCAGGCCATTCACGAACAAGCAGATCGAGCTCTTGAACAATTTCGCCGCGCAGGCCGTCATCGCCATCGAGAACACCCGGCTGCTCAGCGAACTGCGTGAGTCCCTGCAGCAGCAGACCGCGACCGCCGACGTTCTTAAGGTCATCAGCCGTTCACCCGGCGAGCTGGAACCGGTGTTCAAAGCGATGCTCGAGAACGCCGTGCGTATCTGCGAGGCGAAATTCGGAGTCATGCATCGCTTCGTCGGCGAAGAATTCTATTCCGTGGCGCACCTGAACCTGCCTGAGCCCCTTCACGAGTTTCTTCGCAAACGCGGCCAGGCGAAGGCAATCCCCGGCTCGGATATGGACAACCTCTACAAGACGAAGCGGGTTGTCCACACCATCGACATGCTGGCGACGCCCGTGCCGAGTCCACCCGCCAAACTTGCCGGGGGACGCACGCAACTCGCCGTACCGATGCTCCTGGAAGGCGAGTTGGCCGGGGCGATCGTCATTTACCGCACGGAAGTGCGGCCGTTTACCGACAAGCAGATCGAGCTGCTCTCGAACTTCGCCGCGCAGGCCGTCATCGCCATCGAGAACACGCGGCTGCTCAGCGAGTTGCGTGAATCGCTGCAGCAGCAGACGGCGACCGCCGACGTGCTCAGGGTCATCAGCAGTTCGCAGGGCGATCTGACGCGCGTGTTCCATTCGATCCTGGTTAATGCGACCCGGATCTGTGAAGCCAGTTTTGCGAACCTTGCTCTGCTCGAGCAGGGCGAATTGCGAGCACGTGCAATGCATGGCGCTCCGGCAGCATTCGCAGAAGCGGTGGCAATCGATAGCGCCATACCGCGTCAGGCTCCGGTCCGGCGCGTTATCGAAACCGGGCAAGTGGTTCATCTAGCCGACATTCAGGCTGATGAGGCTTACCGCGATACTCGCTTGGCCAAGCTGGCGGGTGCCCGTACGACGCTCGGCGTGCCGATGTTCAGGGATGGCCAGATCATCGGGGCAATTCTCATTTACCGTCAGGAAGTTCGGGAATTCAACGACAAGCAGGTCGAGCTGGTGCAGAACTTCGCTGCCCAGGCCGTCATAGCGATCGAGAATGCTCGGCTGCTCAACGAGCTGCGCCAGCGTACTGGCGATCTCACCGAGGCGCTTGAGCAACAGACGGCAACCTCGGAAGTCCTTAAGGTCATCAGTAGTTCGCCGGGAGATCTGCAGCCAGTTTTCGATGCGATATTGGCAAACGCGACAGACCTGTGCGGCGCCAGATTCGCCAGCTTGCGACTCAGCGAGGGAGACCAGTTCCGAACCGTCAGCCTGTATAACGCGCCGGCCGCATTGGTCGAACATTGGCGAAGCACGCCGCTGGTTCGTCCCCATCCCGAATCCGCCCTTGGTCGTACGGCGCTTACGAAACAGGTAGTTCAAATCGACGACGTCAGAAAGGGCGCAGCCTATAACAAGCGGGATCCGCTTGTAGTGGCCGGCGCGGATCTTGGCGGCTATCGCACTGTGCTTACGGTCCCGATGCTCAAGGAAGATGTTCTGATTGGTGTCATCAGCATCTATCGCCAAGAGGTGAAGGCATTCACAGACAAGCAGATTGAACTGGTCAAGAACTTCGCCGCGCAGGCAGTCATCGCCATCGAGAACACGCGGCTGCTCAGCGAGCTGCGCGAATCCCTGCAGCAGCAGACCGCGACCTCCGACGTCCTCAAGGTGATCAGCCGGTCGACCTTCAATTTGCAAACCGTGCTCGATACGCTGGTCGAGTCAGCCGCACGGCTGTGCGAGGCGGACATGGCTTCCATTAATCGTGAAAAGGACGCTGCTTATCAGCAAGTCGCATCTTACGGTCAGCCGCCCGAACTAAAGGAATATATGGCCCGACATCCAATACCGGCGGGGCGCGGGTCGGTCGTTGGCCGCACGGTAGCGCAGCGTGGAATCATTCACATTCCCGACGTTCTGGCAGACCCGGATTTCAAAATGACCGGCGCAGCAAAAGTTGGCGGTGTTCACACGATGTTAGGAGTCCCCCTGCTGCGCGAAGGAATCCCTATCGGGGTGATCGTTCTGCAACGTAAAACCGTGCGGCCGTTCACCGACAAGCAGATCGAGTTGGTCGAGACCTTCGCCGACCAGGCGGTGATCGCGATCGAGAACGTGCGCCTGTTCGACGAGGTTCAGGGCCGCACGCGCGAACTGGCCGCTTCGCTCGAGGACCTCCGCGCCACGCAGGACCGCCTGGTGCAGACGCAGAAGCTCGCCTCGCTCGGCCAGCTTACCGCCGGCATCGCACACGAGATCAAGAACCCGCTCAATTTCGTCAACAATTTCTCGACGGTCTCGAGCGAGCTGGTCGACGAGCTGCAGGACGTCGTGAAGGGCCTGGCGGTCGACGACAAGGCGCGCAAGCAGATCGACGAGCTGACGGGCATGCTGCGCGGCAATCTCGAGAAGGTCGTCCAGCACGGCAAGCGCGCCGATTCGATCGTCAAGAACATGCTGCTGCACTCGCGTGAGGGCTCGGGCGAGCATCGTCTCGTCGATATCAATGCGCTGGTCGAGGAAAGCCTCAACCTCGCCTATCATGGCGCCCGCGCCGAGAAGCAGGGGTTCAATATCACCCTCGAGCGAGCGCTCGATCCCGCCGCCGGCGAGGCCGACGTCTTCCCGCAGGACATCACGCGGGTGCTGCTGAACCTGATTTTGAACGGCTTTTACGCGACGACGAAACGCAAGGCGCAGGACGGCGACGGCTTCGAGCCGGCTCTTGTCGCCGCAACGCGCAGCCTCGGCGATCGCGTCGAGATCCGCATCCGCGACAACGGCACGGGCATTCCGCCCGAGGTGCGCGAAAAGATGTTCAATCCCTTCTTCACCACCAAGCCGGCCGGCGAAGGCACCGGCCTCGGCCTGTCGATCAGCCATGACATTGTGGTCAAGCAGCACGCCGGCGCGATCGAGGTCGACACGCAGCCGGGCGCGTTCACCGAGATCCGCATCGTCTTGCCGCGCAAGGGTGCGTTTCCGGAGTGAGGTGAAAAAATTTCATTTGTCATGGCCGGACTTGTTCCGGCCATCCACGTCTTTCGTGTGGAGATGAAGAAGGCGTGGATGCCCGGCACAAGGCCGGGCATGACGAATGAGAGACGGTGCGCGACGCGCATTTCGTTTCGGTCCAGGACGCACCCTACCGCAACAGCTCCGGCCGATATTCGAAGTGCATGGTGTCGTAGTGATACCAGGCGCCGCCCCAGATGAAGCCGTGCGTCTCGAAGATGCGCACGATCGCAACGGGAATGCGGTTGCGCCAGCGCGGCGCGCGGCGATCGCCCACCCAGCGCCAGTAGTCCGCGTGTTTCGTGTTGATGTCGATGGCGGCGCCATAGGCGTGCATTGAGATGGCGCGCGAGCCGGCGACCGTGCGGCAATGATACGTTCCGGCCGCCGGCACAAGAAATTTGATGAGGTCGGCGGGCAACTCATCGAGCGCGCGCGACACGCGTTCGAGCGCATCGGCGACGCCGTTGACCGTCGTCACCTTGACGCTGCCGCCGCCGTGCTTCGGCAGCCATGGGATCGCGCGCAAATTTTTCGCGACTTCGTTCTTCCTGCAATCGCCGTACATGGCGGCGAACAGCGGCGCGAAGCGAACGCGGCCGGGGTCGCTGTTGATGTCAGGGTGTTTTGGCTCGGCGCTTGTCGCGGCAATTGCCGGATAGCGGGCAAAGAACATGTCGTCGATGTCCGGGCTTTCCAGGAGTTCCTGGAACGTCTTGCCGGTGCGCCCATCCGAGATGCGAAAGCGCGTGCCGTTCTTGAGCGCGAGAAACGCGCCGTCATGACCGGCGACCGTAGCCGGATAGGAGGCCACGAGCCTGTCCAGATCACCTTTGAGGGAACTGGGAGCCGCGCCATAGCGTTCCTCGGCGCCGGTTGCGTCGAGGCAAAGCACAGCCGCCAGGAGAAGAAGAATGCAAGTTGCGGTGAAACTTTTTGCGACCATGGCCACCGACTCTCGTTCGTCATGGCCGGACTTGTTCCGGCCATCCACGTCTTGGAGCGAGAAAGACGTGGATGCGCGGGTCATAGGCGTGCGAAAGCACGCCGTTCTTCGAACGGCTATGCCCGCGCATGACGAATGAGGGGCGACGTGCACAATTAGGTCCAAACGTGGCCAGGCACCGACGACGCGAATCCCGCCATTGGGTCTCATCCTCAAATGCGATACACTTTGTGCCGTACCGCCGGACGTTTCATTTGATTACCTGACACCGGGCGACCCAAAGGGAGGATGCCATGCCTGACTCCGTCTACAAGGTCATCGAGCTGGTCGGCAGCAGCACGGAATCGTGGGAGAAGGCCGCAAAGGCTGCCGTCGACCGGGCCGCCAAATCCCTGCGCGACCTGCGGGTTGCGGAGGTCGTCGCGCAGGACATGGTGCTGAAGGACGGAAAGGTCGAAGCCTACCGGGCGAAGGTGAAGGTGTCGTTCAAGTTCGAGGGCAAAGCCTGACGTGCGGCCTAGGGCCGCGGCATCTGGCGGGACATGCACAGACATCGAGCAGCAGTAAAGCGAGCGGGGAGACGGACGTGACACGATTGTTCATCGCAATGCTCATCCTCGGCCTTGGTTTGGGTCTTGCCGGTTGCACGTCGACCAGCAGTCTCTTTACGTCGAACGAGCCGCCGCCGCCCCCACCGGCGCCGGAGCAAAGTGCCGTGCCGCCGCCGTCGCAAGGCGCGCCGGCAGCCGGGCCGCGCGGCCCGATGACACCGGCGGCGAGCGCCGCAGCTTCGCAGACCGCCGGTGCTGCGCCGGGCGAGTTGCTCGAGTGCGTGACCCAGTCATGCAAGATCAACTGCTCGCAGAAAGTAAAGCCGCAGTTCCGGCCGAAATGGTGCGCGAATTTCAAGTCGCCGGATTAGGGCAGCAGCGTTGCCCACTGACTTTCCACGTCATGCCCGGGCTTGTCCCGGGCATCCCGTTTAGGGACGCACTGTGCCTGCCTAAGCGAGATCGCCGGGACAAGCCCGGCAATGACTCAAGGAGAGGCGTGTGCCTTTAACTGGTGATGTCGCGATAAAGATCACGCCATTGCGGGTTGGCTGCTTCAACAAGATCGAGTTTCCACACTCTTGGCCAGTGCTTGATATTTTTCTCACGCTGAATTGCCAGCCGTGGGGCGTCGTACCGTTCAAAATGAACCAGCGTCTTAAGTTGGTATCGTTTCGAGAATCCGTCGACCAAGCCTGCGCGATGTTCGTGCGTGCGGCGAATGAGATCGTTGGTCACGCCGATGTATAATGTTCCGCGCGGCTTGTTGGTCAGGACGTAAACCCAATAGCCATCTATGGCCGACGGCATCATGGACTGTCGGGCGCGGCAATTGTCCGTTCAGAGGACTGATTGATGGACGGCCTCTACGCTCGTCATGCGCGGGCTTGACCCGCGCATCCATGATGAGCCACCGCAGGCAAATCAGTACTGCCGTACCTGTGGCGCAGCCTCATGGATTGCCGGGTCAAGCCCGGCAATGACAGTGGGAGAGACTATGCCCGCGTATGACAACAGAGAGGATGCGCCTTTTGCCCCTACGCCAGCTTCACGTACTCGAAGTCGCCGGGCTTGTTGTCGATGCCGACTTTGGGCGGGGCGATCCAGCTCGCGAACCTGCCGGTTTCCATCTGCGGCTGCATCAGGCTCTCGATGAAATCCTTGTCGCCGTCCGTCGGCAGGAAGTCGCCGCGATGCTTCTTCCACTGCTCGTCGCTCATCAGGTGGCCGCTCACATCGGCCTTGATGTTGGAGAACTCGCCGATATGGCGATGGAACGCGACGTGCGGCAGCTTGATCTCGAACGGAATGCCGAGATCGCTGATCACTTTATTCCACCGCCCGACGCCGGCATTGCAGTCGACGACGTAATCGTCGCGCAGCCGCATGTTGAGCGCCGAGAGCGCCGGCGAGTCCTCGTTCTGGATCTTGCCGTCGATCAGCCGCAGCACCGGATAGGTGCCGCTCTCGAGCTGGTGGTCGTCCTTCAGCCGGTCCTCGCGGTAGCGGCCCTTGAGCCCTGCGTGGAATGCATTCGCCGCGTTGGTCGAGATCTCGTTGCCGAACAGATCGAGCGTCAGCGAGAAGTGCAAATTCGCCTTCTTCTGGATGGTCGGCAGGTCGATGACGCCGAGCTTGCGCACCTTCTCGATCTCGTTCGGGTCGGTGATGCCGGCCTCCTTCATCGCCTCGCATGTGCGCTGCACGACGCGGGTGACGCCGGTCTCGCCCACGAACATGTGGTGCGCCTCTTCGGTGAGCATGAAGCGGCAAGTGCGCGACAGCGGGTCGAAGCCCGACTGCGCCAGCGCCTCGAGCTGCATCTTGCCGTCGCGGTCGGTGAAATAAGTGAACATGAAGAATGACAGCCAGTCCGGCGTCTTCTCGTTGAAGGCGCCCAGCATGCGCGGCGTGTCGGGATCGCCCGAGCGGCGCTGCAACAAAGCCTCCGCCTCCTCGCGCCCGTCGGTGCCGAAATATTTCTGCAGCAGATAGACCATCGCCCAGAGGTGACGGCCTTCCTCCACGTTGACCTGGAACAGGTTGCGCATGTCGTAGAGCGACGGCGCCGTTTTCCCGAGGTGGCGCTGCTGCTCGACCGAGGCCGGCTCGGTGTCGCCCTGGATCACCACCAGGCGGCGCAGCATCGCGCGGTATTCGCCCGGCACGTCCTGCCAGGCCGGCTCGCCTTTGTGCGTGCCGAAATTGACCTTGCGGCCTTCCATCTGCGGCGCCAGCAGCACGCCCCAGCGATACTCGGGCATGCGCACGTAGTCGAACTTGGCCCAGCCTTTCGGGTCGACCGACACCGCCGTGCGCAGATAGACCAGCGACTCCTGGAAGCCCTCCGGCCCCATGTCGTTCCACCAGTTGAGATAGCCGGGGTGCCATTTCTCCAGCGCGCGCTTGACGCGCACGTCCTGCCCGAGCGCAACGTTGTTCGGGATCAGACCGTCATAGTCGACCGCTGCGATGTTCATGGCGTTACCCTTTCGTTATTCAACGCGTCCCGTCTTTCTGCATGCCACGCACCGCCTCTCAACGGTCATGCGCGGGCTTGACCCGCGCATCCATGATGAGCGGCAGCAAGCAAAGCAGTACTGTTGTCCTGGTGGCGCACCCTCATGGATTGCCGGGTCAAGCCCGGCAATGACGGATGAGAGGCAGAAAATTCAAAATCCATCACACCCTGTCCTTGTTGAACGTCGGCGAGACGCCGCTGCCGTACAATTTCAAGGCGCCCTGCTCGCCGATCGCGTTCGGGCGCTGGAAGATCCAGTTCTGCCAGGCGGTCAGCCGTCCGAAGATCTTGGTCTCCATCGTCTCGGGGCCGGCGAAGCGCAGATTCGCTTCCATGCCGGTCATGGCGTCGGGCGAGAAGCTGGTGCGCTCCTCGAGCATCACGCGCAGCTCGTCGTCCCAGTCAAAATCCTCATACGCGGCCGTCACCAGGCCGAGCGCGGCCGCCTCCTCGCCTTCCACCGCAACGCCGGTCTTGCCTTTGAGTCCGGTCAAAGTGTCCGGCTCGCCAAGAAAACGAGTTTGTAACCGCGTCAGCCCGTTGCCCATCGGATAAAAGCCGAAATTGGCCGCTCCCAGCGTGATCACCGCCGGCTTGCGGTTGTCGCCCTCGCGCGTGCCGATCAGCATCAGCGAGCGGTCGGCGGCAAAAGCGAGCTCGGCCAGGGTGCCGGCAAAGCACGAGCCCGGCTCGATCAGCGCGATGAAGCTTTTGGCGGTGACGTCGACGCGCTTCAAAACCCTCTTTAAATAATGCCGAATTTCGCGCATCAGCCAGTCGCCATTGGCACGGCTAAGGAAATCGTCGTGCGCGAGCACCGCTTCGGCGTTCCCATCGGTGCGGAACAGAACCACCCCGATCGCCGCCTCGTTCGTGCGCAGATGTAAAATCGCGTCTTCCAGCTCGCGCGCCACGGTGAGCGGCCAGAACTTGGCGCCCAGCGCGTGCGCGGCTTCGACCGATGCCGGCGCCGCGCCCGACGGCCCGCGCACGGTGACGGTCGCGAGCCCGCGCTCGCGGTCGATCTCGATATCGACGTGCGAGTACGACACCTTGTCCTTGTCGAGCTTGCGATCGATCGGCGTCAGCGTGATGCCCTTGGCACCTTTCGGCCGGTCGGATTTCGCGGCGATCTCCTTCGCGCGCGCCGCCACCACGTCCTTCCATTTCGAGTTCGGCACCACTTCATCGACCAGCCGCCACTCCACCGCGCGCGTGCCGCGAATGCCCTCCTCGATCGAGCAGAAGACGTCGGCGCGGTCGCGCCGCACCTTGCGCTTGTCGGTGACGCGGGTGAGCCCGCCGGTGCCGGGCAGCACCGCCAGCAGCGGCGTCTCCGGCAGCGCCACCGCCGAGCGGCGGTCGTCGACCAGCATGATGTGGTCGGCGGCGAGCGCGAGCTCGTAGCCGCCGCCCGCCGCATTGCCGTTGATGGCGCAGACGTAAGTTTGCTTCGAGCTCTCGGAGGCGTCCTCGATGGCGAGCCGCGTCTCGTTGGTGAACTTGCAGAAGTTCACCTTGGCGCCGTGCGTCGATTTGCCGAGCATGCGGATATTGGCGCCGGCGCAGAACACGTTGTCCTTGCCCGACTTGATGACGACGCAACGGATCTCAGGATGCTCGAAGCGCAGCCGCTGCACGGCGTCGTTCAATTCGATGTCGACGCCGAGGTCGTAGGAATTGAGCTTGAGCTCGTAGTCGCCGAGCCCGCCGGCCTGGTCGACGTCCATGATCAGGTAGGCGACGTCGCCGTCGTACTGGATTTTCCAGTGGCGATAGCGGGCAGGATCGGTCTGATAATCGATGATGTCAGGCATCGGCAATCAACGGCCTCACGTTCGTCATGGCCGGACCTGTTCCGGCCACCCACGTCTTTCCCAACGCACCACCCCTCCGCTGTCATTGGCGGGCTTGACCCGGCAATCCATGAGGCTGCTCCGCAAGCACGGCCGTAAGGCTCATGCGCGCTGCACCTCATCATGGATGCGCGGATCAAGCCCGCGCATGACCGTGGAGGGTTTGTTCGCCACTCAGTGGCTATGCACTATCTTGCATACGAATAACACCTTGCCGCCGGGGCTACAACAGCGCCGCCACAGGCCGGTTCCTTCGTTCCCAAACGCGCGCTTAATAAGCCAAATTCCGCCGCCCTATTGCTCGGCATTATAATGCATGTTACCTCCATGCCGGAACAAGGCGATCAGCAGACCGATGACCCCGCGCGCCAAAGCAACGGCAAAGCCCGCCGCGAAACCGGCCGGCCGCGAGACCGACGCCTATCTGCGCCGGCTCGGCGAGCGCGTGCGCATGCTGCGCAACCAGCGCGGCATGACGCGCAAGGCGCTTGCACGCCACGCCAAAGTCTCCGAACGCTACCTCGCCCAGCTCGAGGCCGGGCTCGGCAACGGCTCGATCGTTCTCCTGCGGCGGATCTCGCGCGCCATCGGCCTGCCCGTCACGCAGCTGGTGCACGAGGGCTCCGAGCCCGCGCTCGATTTTGTGCTGCTCAACCAGTTCCTCGAGCGGCTGTCGCCGCCGGCGCTCGCCGAAGCGCGCGACCTGCTGCTGCGCCACTTCAGCACGCCGTCGGACGACGCGCGCCGGCACCGTATTGCACTGATCGGCCTGCGCGGCGGCGGCAAGTCGACGCTCGGCAAGCTCGCCGCCGAGCGGCTCGGCCTGCCCTTCATCGAGCTCGACCGCGAGATCGAGAAGCGCAGTGGCGCCACCTTGAGCGAGATCTTCGACATGTTTGGCCAGGAGACCTTCCGGCGCGCCGAGCGCGAGGCGCTCGACGACGTGCTGCGCCGGCACAAGGGCTTCGTGGTCGCGACCAGCGGCAGCATCGTCACCGAGCCGGGCACGCTCGAATTGCTGCTCGCCTCGTGTTTCACCGTCTGGGTGAAGGCCGCGCCCGAAGAGCACATGAAGCGCGTGATGGCGCAGGGCGACATGCGCCCGATGGCGAACAGCGCGCGGGCCATGGAAGACCTCGTGTCGATTTTGCGCAGCCGCGAGCCGCTTTACGCCAAGGCCGATGTGGCGCTGTCGACCAGCGGCCGCACCCCGGAGCAGAACGTGGCAGAACTCTTGCGTTTGATCGAAGTTCCCGATAGTCGCATGGCTGCAGATGCGGCGCGGCCGCGCAGCGGTTCTCCCACATTGGATAAGGAGAGGGTGTAGTGCTCGGCTTTGTCACGTGTTCGGTCACAGCCTTTCAACTGTCATGCGGGCTTGACCCCTCCGCTGTCATGGCCGGGCTTGACCCGGCCATCCATGAGGCCGGGCAGCATCAGAAACCGTAAGGCTGTCGCGCGCGGCGATTCATCGTGGATGCGCGGGTCAAGCCCGCGCATGACGTCTGAGAGGCTGGAGTGCACAAGGCGGCAATGACAGTGGAGAGAAAGTGCCAAGGGTCAAGTCCGGCCATGACGATCGAGAGGTTTCGAGTTTTGGAGAGAGTGCATAATGAGTGAGACAATTAAAACCGACGTCCTCATTGTCGGCGCGGGGCCGGTGGGGCTTTTCGCCGTGTTCGAGCTCGGCCTGCTCGACATCAAGGCGCACCTTGTCGACATCCTCGACAAGGTCGGCGGCCAGTGCGCCGAGCTCTACCCCGAGAAGCCGATTTACGACATCCCCGGCATTCCCTACATCACCGGCCACGGGCTCACCGACGCCCTGATGCAGCAGATCAAGCCCTTCGGGGCTACGTTTCACCTCAACGAGATGGTGACCTCGCTGGAGAAGACCGGCAACCCCGGCTTCCGCGTCACCACCGATGGCGGCAAGATTTTCGAGTGCAAATGCGTCGTGGTGGCGGCCGGCGGCGGCTCGTTCCAGCCCAAGCGCCCGCCGATCAACGGCATCGAGCCGTACGAGGAGAAGTCGGTCTTCTACGCCGTGCGCAAGATGGAGAACTTCCGCGGCAAGCGGCTGGTGATCGTCGGCGGCGGCGACAGCGCGCTCGACTGGACGCTCAATTTGCAGCCGATCGCCAAGAGCCTCACTCTGGTGCACCGGCGCGACGACTTCCGCGGCGCGCCCGACAGCGTCAACAAGATGCGCGCGCTGGTCGCGGCCGGAAAGATGGACCTCAAGATCGGCCAGGTGAGCGGACTCGAAGGCAGCGACGGCGTGCTCGCCGCCTGCTCGATCAAGGGCAATGACGGCGCGCTTCACCGCGTCGAGGTGGACTGCATGCTGCCCTTCTTCGGTCTCACCATGAAGCTCGGCCCGGTGGCGAACTGGGGCATCGCGATGGATGACGAGCTTATCCCGGTCGATACCGGCACCTTCGAGACCAACATCCCCGGCCTGTTCGCGATCGGCGACATCAACACTTATCCCGGCAAGCTCAAGCTGATCCTCTCCGGCTTCCACGAGGGCGCGCTGATGGCGCAGAAGGCGCACCGCTACGTCTATCCGGAGAAGAAGCTGGTGTTCCAGTACACGACCTCATCCACCAGCCTGCAGAAGAAACTCGGCGTGGCGTGAGTATGGCGCGCACCCTCACCTCTCCGCTGTCATGGCCGGCCTCGTCCTTGCCACTGTCATTGCGGGGCACACCCTCTCCGCTGTCATTGCCGGGCTTGACCCGGCAATCCATGAGGCCGGTCAGCAATGGAAACCGTAAGGCTATTCCGCGCGGTGCCTCATCATGGATGCGCGGGTCAAGCCCGCGCATGACGTCAGAGTTTGTGGCCCGGCTGTACGACTAATCGAACTGACCAATGCCCAAGATCACCTACATCGAGCACGACGGCTCCCACCACACGGTCGACGCCGAGATCGGCTCGACCGTCATGGAGACCGCGCTGCGCAACGACATCGCCAGCATCGTCGCCGAATGCGGCGGCTCCTGCACCTGCGCGACCTGCCTGGTGCATGTCGACGAGAAATGGTTTGCGGTGGTCGGCCCGCCTTCGGCCGAGGAGGAAGAGCAGCTCGATGCCGCGTTCGAGGTGAAGCCGACCTCGCGCCTCTCCTGCCAGATCAAGGTGACCGAGGCGCTCGACGGATTGATCGTGCACACGCCCGCGTATCAGGGGCGGTGAAACCTGAGTCAACTCGGCGATTCTTAATTGTCATGCCCGGGCTCGTCCCGGGCATCCACGTCTTGCGGCCGTGCGTCTAGAAAAGACGTGGATGGCCGGAACAAGTCCGGCCATGAGGTCTGGGTGCGTTGCCCGCGCGTCTCTTTCCCGGTCATTCGCGGGGATGAGCGGAGAATGGGAAACGTGCCGGCACACTCCTCGCCGGCACGCTTAACCCTCTCTACTCACCTCACGGGCACGCGATCCTGCGGCCGCCTTTGCCGACATAGGTGCCGGACCTCAGGTCGTAGGTGCGGAAACGCCGCGCGCAATACGCAGCGCCATCACCGCCGCCGTAACCGTTCTCAACATAGCCGCCTTCGACGTAACCGGGATCGACATCGGCGCCGCCGTAGTAGCCGCCGCCACCATAGTAAACGCCGCTGCAATACGGATCGTACTCGTCACAATAGTAGCCGCCGCCGTAATAGGGCCACCCGGCCGCGAGGCCGACGCCGACACCCGCTACTGCCCACGGCCACCACCGCCCGTTATGCCAGCGGCCGCCGTGCCAGTTGCCTTGCCACTTGCCGCCCTGCCAGTTGCCGCCGGCCCACTTGCCGCCTTGCCAGTTGCCGCCGGCGTAACGGGCGCCGGCCACACGCGCACCCATGTACGGTCCGCCGACGCGTGCACCTGCAACGCGCGCACCACCCATGTATGCGCCGCCGACACGGGCACCGCCCATATATGCGCCGCCGACACGCGCACCCGAGCTGAAACCGGCGCCACCGACTCGCGCGCCGCTAAATCCTGCACCGCCCATACGCGCGCCGCCAACGCCGTGGCCATTGCGTGCATCCGCCGTGCTGGTGAAAGCTGCCGCCGCGAGCATCGCCGCGCAGAGAACTCCTGCCTTCTTCCACATGATACGCCTCCACTGAGAGTTAATTGGCAGTAGACGCCGGCGGCCCCTCCGGCGCGTTGATTTGAATCAATGGAAATGGGCAGGACCCAAACCGCTCGGTCCTGCTCCCGCCCGCACGGAAAAAGGCTTCCTCTCACCGCCTGATGTCCGCTTTCGGGGGTAGAGCAGACCTGATAACTTGCGCGGCTGGCGCAGGACGCAAGGGGCAAGAACGTCATGAACGTGACCGTCGGGTTTGAAGACGCGGAAGAGATCTTGAGCTGGGACGTTTCGGACGAAGCGCTGGAGAGTGCAGGCACCGCCGGGCAGGAAATTGCAGGCGCCTACACCCTGCAATTTTGCACGTCCCAGGATTGCGCCCTGGTGTCCTAGATCGCGGCTTGGGCGACGCAGCCTGCACAGCCTCTTTGGCCCGCACCCGCGGCAATCCATTTCGGACGCGAGGATGCGGATGCGTGCCGCCCCGAGGTCAGTTATCTATTGGAGGTCTGGCGGCAGACACGCGACGCGCTGGAATCAGGTCTCTGCCTTTGTCGTCATTGCCAGCGAAAACGATAGTTGATTCCCAGCTTCACCGTGTGAATGTGCTGATCCACATCTTCAATGCGGTTCCCGAAATTCGGGCCGAAGGGAGCTGGATTGGGACTAAAGAAATTCACATCCCGGCTGCCGAAATCATAGAATTGATATTCGAGCTTGGCCGACCAGTTGTCGGCGAAGGCCCATTCGAGACCGCCGCCGACAGTCCAGCCACTGCGAGTCTCTGAAGCGGCCCACGTGCCGGAATAAGTTGTGACAACGTCGTACTTGTTATGGGCCCAGGCTCCGCCCGCCTTGGCGTAAACGAGCCAGCGATCCCACGCATAGCCCAGCCGGCCAGTGACGCTTGCCAGCCAATCTGTCCTGGAATGGAAGGTGCTGGACCTTAATGCCGGAGGAACGATAACAACTGCAGAAGCGATCCCAATGGCGTTGCCGTCAATATCGGCCCAGGAGAACTGGCCCTCGACTCCGGCGACCCAGTTCCCGGCAAATTGATAGTCGCAGCCAAGCTGCCCGCCGCCGAGGAATCCGTCCGTATCGATCTTCACCGACGGGGCATTGGCAAACGCGGTCGCTAAGCCCGCATCGGGAAACACCGTGCTGGGATCATTTAGCTCAGTGCGCCCCCAGCCCCAGCCGGCATGCCCACCGAGATAACAGCCGGTCCAACTGAAAACCCGAACCGGCGCCGGCGGGGCCGCCTTGACCGGCATGCGCCCGAGATCGGCGGCGAGTGCAGGCCGCGCCGACACCAGGGCCAACGCCGAGACGGTTGTAAGCAGGAGCCGCTTCATGACCTCACCGACGGGTTTGCGGGGTTAAACTATACCAGAGACCGTCTCCGGAGGTGTTGCCCTGACGCAACACCTTCGGCAGAACCCACAGAACAATACGGTCAATTTACCTGATTCCGGCCCTTCACCGGCCAATGGCGGTCAGGCTCGCCCCGGCCATGGCGTCGTGCCGCTTGCTCCGTCGCGAGCGCATGGTCCAATGCGTGGCCGACCGCATGCCGCACACGCCAGTCCGATGAACATCATCGATCCCATCCTGTTTCACAGCCGCCACGATCCCGAGGCTTTGGCCCTGTGCGCCCCCGGCGTCGATCTGGTGACTTACGAGCGGCTGCACAAATCGATCAACAACGTGGCGCGGCGCGCGAGCGCACTGGGTCTGAAGCCTGGGCAAATCGTGGCTTTATTTCTTCCCCAGCGTCCGATTATTCATGCCGTGCTTGTTCTTGGTCTTGCGCGGCTTGGCGTCGTCACGGCCTCATTGGGCACGCGCAGTCTGCCGAAGTCGCTGCGCGTCGACACCGTCGTGAGCGACGGCCCGTATTCCGACCCCGCCAGCAAGACGATTCAGCTCGATCCGAGCTGGCTCACAGGCGATGGCACGCCGCCTGCGATCGATGCGCCGAAAGCGGACGATCTGTGCCGGATCATTTTGACATCCGGCACGACCGGCGAACCGAAAGCGGTCGGGCTCACCCACCGGATGATCCTCGAAAGAGTTTTGCGGTTCCACGCATTGTGCGGGAACAAACTCCCTTTTGGCCCGCGCCTGCTCTGCGACGTCACGCTGGCGACTTCGCTCGGCTATACGATGTTCGTCGCTACGCTCATCAAGGGTGGCGCATTCTTCGTGCGCGGCAATAACGCGGAAAACACGCTGCGCGCCCTCGGCTTCTATAACGTGAACGCATTCGTCGTGGCGCCCGGCTCTCTTCCCGAGCTGTTGGCCGAGTACGACAAGCATCGATGCCGGCACGCCTTCGACGTCATACTCACCGGCGGCAGCATCCTGTCGAACCGGCTGGCCGAAAGCGTCGGCACCCGCATGGGTTCCAATGTTGTGGCCGCCTACGGATCGGCGGAAGCCTCGCTCGTTGCGAGCGCGCCGGCTCATGCCATTCGCGATACCGCCGGTGCGGTCGGCTATGTCACGCCCGGCATGCGCGTCGAAATTGTCGATGACTCCGATCGGCCCGTGCCGCCGGGCAAAAGCGGCATCGTGCGCATTCGCGGCGACCACGTGGTTTCCGGCTATTTCAACGAGATGCAGTCGCCGTCGCAGATTTTCCGCGACGGCTGGTTTTATCCGGGTGACATCGGATCGTTGACTGCCGAGGGAATGCTTGTCATCTCCGGCAGGCATAAGGCCGTGCTCAATCTCGGCGGCGAAAAGATCGCGCCTGAAGCGATCGAGGAGGCCGTCGCTGCCTGCGGCTCCGCAATACCGGCCGGCGCGGCCGTGGTTACCAACAGCAGCGGCCTTGATGAAATCTGGGTTGCGATCGAATCGCAAAAACCGATCGATCGGGAACGGCTGCACGAGTATTGCCGGGGAAACCTTCCCGACAAATTCGTGCCGAAGCGGTTCGTCACTGTCGCTTGCTTGCCGCGCAATGCGATGGGCAAGCTCGATCGTGCGCGACTGCGCCAGATGCTCGAAGCGGAAGCGGCCGCTGCTGAGCCGCCGGATGTTGGACGTTAGTGAGCGCGCTCGCAGCTACTCGATAAGCATATTGAAAAGATCGAGCAGGAAAAGCTCGCCCCCCAGGCAAATTACGGTCAGCACGAGCACAAAGACGTCGGACATGTGTTTGCCTTCCGCACGGCAACAGTCCTGAAATAAGCGCGCGGAGTCGCCGTTGTGGCTTGCGGCGGCTCCGCAGGTGTCAGGGCCGAAAGCACCCAGCACCTTTGGCTGCCTGGAAATAACTGTTCAACAGGCGGAAGGCTTGAAGAAGGTCTGGATTTTTTCTTGAGAGCGCTGTGACGACGACGCGGCAGCGACGCGAAGCAGCGTTGCCCCGAGGTTTGCAGGACCGTCGTTTCTGTCCTGCGTGGCGCTTCCCGGTTTGTTCATCCACCGAACGACGGAGATCTTCAGCTATCCTCTTTCGGCCGCCGCCACCACACGATCGCCATGACGACCAGACAGCCGGCGATCGCGGCGACAAATACGGCGGCGAACGCCAGGTTGCTCAGTTGCATTTTCAGTCCTCACGACAAGGCCGGCATTTTGCCTCCCCGCCGCAAAGTCCGCCATCGTTCTTTTCACGCGTCGTGCCCGCGGACGCGGTCCGGCGCGAGGCCAAACGAGGCGCCTGAAGTCGTGCCTGTACTCGGGCCGGCGAAGCCCGACCCGGGTGCGGTGATGAACGGAGAATGCGCGGTGCCCGGATTCCTACGGCCCGACCACGTGCCGCTTCACGTCGCGATAGAGCACCTTGAGGCCGTGCGGGCCGTCGCCGAGCGACAGCACCATCAAAATGAAGCCAACGACAATGGCCGCGCCATGCAGCTGAAAAACGGAGCTCGCCGCGCCGATGAACAGCAGCGCGCCGACTGCATAGACGATTGCCTGTTCCCACCGCATCGTCGAACGATCCATCGAAAGTGACGCTTACTGCATGACACACAACCGGCCATGCAGGCCTTGACCTCGCTCAAACAACGGATTGGCCCGCTGCCGGGTTCCACGTTGCAAGCCCGGAACGCGCGACGGCAGGCGAGCTGGGCAGCATTCAAGCGCGGAGCGCAGGGTACTATGAAGCGGCACTATGAGGCGGCCGCATTCAAGCGGGGAAACGGGAACCCGATGCCACGCCGAGGCCATCCCGCGTGGAACCCGAGGTCCCCGTTCCCCCGCACCGCCGAAGAAGGGGACTACTTCGGCGTGTTGCGGGAAACAAACCTTCTCTCGTCATCGCCGGCCTTGTGCCGGCGATCCCGCTTAGGTGAGTACTGCCCTCCAGATCGTCATGGCCGGGACGAGCCCGGCCATGACGGTGCAGAGTTACGCTTCCGCCCTGTGCCTCTTCGACGACTGCTCCGCGCGCGAGGACACGCCGGCCACCACGCTCGGTGCGTCCGAGGCGCGCCGGCCGACATCCGCCATGGCGCTCGACGCCGTTTGCGCGAATTCATGCGCGGCGTGCTGCACCTTCTCGCCGAACGCCCTGGTCTGGTCCGTCAGCATCTGCGCCTGCCGGGCGAGGAACTCGCTCTGACACTGCGCGATCTCCTGCGGTTCCTTCGCCCGCGTGAGCTTCTGCCCGAACTCCATCGTGTTCTCGAGCGTCTTTTCCGTCAGCGTGGTGGCCTGCTCGCGCATGGCGCAGGCCTGGGTCTCGAAATCCTCCGCCATCTTGCGGCTGACTTTGAGCAGGGAGTCGAACGCCTGTCTGCTTTGGGTGAAGCCTTCTTCCGCGAATTCCCGCGCCCATGTCATTCCAAACGTGGCCGCCTGCATCGCGCGTTCGCCGCTCTCGCGCGCGAACTCTGTCGAATCTCGTGCCATTCCAGTCTCCTGTGCTAGCCCCTTGTCGCTATCACGGTTGTCTCTGTGTCCTGGGTTCCCCTGCGTGTCGTCTATTATTTTGTCTGGTTGCTGACACTCTTGTGGCAACGGTTGGTTGCGCGCCTCGTTCCTGAAACTTTGAAAAAGATCGGTTGACGAGCGTTCGCACGCCGGCGGAACGCAGAGAGCGCTGAACCTTCAAGGCGTTAGCTCACCAACCCATCCATTCGTCATGGCCGGACTTGTTCCGGCCATCCACGTCTTCTGCATATTGCATAGGTAACAGAAACCGCCGTAGCGCTGATGCGCCCACGGTTCCGCTGCGCTAAGCTTGTTCCGTTCCGCCGGGGAGTTTGGGCGATGTTGGTCACGGAACGCATGCAGGCGCTGGGCGGCCACGCCAAGAGCAGCCGTCAGCCGCCGTTGAAGGAAAGAAAGTCCGCGAAGGCGGACGGGAGCGTGGCGGCGCAGATCGCTATCGACGAAACTATTTTGGAGAACGGCGCCACGCCCGAAAGTGCGGCTGCGGTGATCGTGGGTGACGCTGCACCTCAAGCCGTCGTGCACGAAAACGGCAACGGCGCGGTTGCGGAGGTCACGCCTGACGAAGAACCGGCCGTGCTCGCGACCGTCGCAGCAGTTCTTGCTAAACTCGAGCCGCAGCCGGCCACTGCTGATGACAACGTGAGGCCGTCAGAACCAGTCCAGGACGACGCCGACCTCAGCGCCGCGAAACGCGCCATCATTCACGAGTGGGAAAACTGGTCGGCGTTACATTCGGATGAATTAGGGGATCCGAATGTCACGGAATATTTTGTCAGGCATTTGCAGCAGAAAAAGACGCATCTGTTGAATTTTGATTTGCCGAATGAGTGGGACATTGTACGAGCACTCATAGCCCCCGCGGCTACGATACAAAGTTAATTGCTTATCAAGACACGAAGCTTGATTACTCCGGGCAAAGAGCGCAGCGCTTCAATATCTTTGGGAGCGCCCTTTCTATGTATAGTACGGTGGCAATTCGCGCATAAAACAGCGAAGTCCTTTTTCGGATCAAGCTTTACAGATTCACCTTCTGGGATGTCTGCGAGCGGCACTAGGTGATGCGCTTCGATGTATCCTTGAGCTGCATCGCCATAGATCGCGCCGAAATCAAAATTGCACACCTGGCAGATGAATCCATGTATCCGCTTCGCCACTTTCGCGGCCCTAGAATTTCGTTCAATCTTTCGATGGGCCACGTAACGGCGTTTTTCCGTTAGGGTGGCATCTTGCAGACCGGCCTCAGTCGCGTCCTCATCCGATAAGATCGTCCCGCCACCGCGAAGAATTAGTGCTCGATAGAGATGTAGTGCCTCTCGGAGGTCACGCAAAAGATCATCCTCCGACGGCAAAGATGCAACTTGATACTCACAACCGAAAGCATGACCGGCTTCATAGCCTCGAGGAAAAAATCTGTTAGAGGCAAGATCAATTTTTTTGTATTTAGGCGAATCCGGAGTTCTGATGTCCGTTCGCGCATAATGGCTGCCCGCGACCGCAGTTCATCGAAAGTTTTTTCGCCCGAACCGAGCTCGGACTGAACTTCTGTCGTCCCCTGATTGACTGACAAATACACACGTTTCATGTCGGCGGAGAAAAGATAAACAATGTAAAATCCGCGTTGTGCTCCTTCGGTAATTGCGGGATCAAATAGTCCTATCCATGGGACATAAGCCCATTGACCGGATACGCCGCAGCCACCTTTTGAGATTAATCCTGGATCGCCAAGAGTGTGCGCAATTTCGTCGGGGCCGTCTTGGCGAATAAATTGAGCTACGAATGGCCCTGAAAAGATGCGGCCCTCGCATCGATATAAGACTTACCGATACGTTCGAGAACGTCGCGTAGCACCGGCCCCCCACGAGCCTATATCCCCCGAACAGTGTAGCACGAACGGTGGACAGTGCGAACGATTAATCTAACGACGTTACCGCATCACATCCGCGAGATGCGGTTTCGAATTTGCATGCGACCTGACGTATTCGACCAGATTGGCTTCGCTCGCCTGGAACGCCATCTCCGTCAGCCGCCCCCTGAACAGTTCGTAGCGCAGCCAGACGCGATAGGTGTTCACGACATCGCTCTCGCAATAGTCGGCGATTTCGCGGATCTTTCCCTCGCGATAATATTTCTCGACTTCGCCGCCGTGGATGCCGGACGGCTTGCCGGGCAGCCCCATCACCCGGGACAGTTCGTGCAGTGTTGCCTTGCCCTGAGAGCTGAACGAGGCCAGGACATCGCAAAGATCGACCGCGTCCTCCGAGTACCGATTGAAATACGCGCGTGACGCCAGGCCGGGCGCGGAAACCCCGTTGACCATGGCGCGATAGCGCAGAACCGGCAGATCGAACGACGAGCCGTTGAAGGTGACGAGCTGCGGCTTGAGCTCGGCAATCCGGTCGACGAAGGACGCGATCAGCTCCTTTTCGGACCGCTTGGCGACACTGGGCGCGCCCAGCACATCCACGACCCAGCGGTCATTGTCCTGGTGGGCGACCAGCGCGCCGATGCAAATGATCGCGTGGTAGATGTGCTTGGGAAACTTGTCGCCCATTGCGGCGCGGATTTCGTCATCGGTCTTGCCCTCGAGACCATTGGCGGCCGCAAACCCCTTGAGGTCGGGGACCGTCTCGATATCCCAGGCGATGACGCTGGCCATTGATCGATCCTTATTGATCGAATAGTCATCTTAATATGTGTTCGCGGTTGCACCACCGGCATTTGCAGCACACCAGCCGCCTCTTTCGCCCCGGCGGGGACATAGGGATTTGCAATCGCAACGGAGATGCGGCGATCGATGAAACTCGCCGCGTCGCTAGCCGGACCTGGACCCACCAGCTTCGTTATTTTTGGCAAGACGCTCATATTCTGCCTGGACAAGGCTTTTGCCGTACGCTCGTTCCAGCCGGCGAACGGTAAAATGCCCCAGGGCCACAGCCTGGAAATGTTCAATGAATATATAATTCACGGCGGCGCCGCCCAGCGCGCCAATGACCGGCAAGGATTGAGCAGCAACCTTTTCCGTCACCACTATTCCAAAGCGAGCGGCCACCTGTGTGATAAAGCGCACCAGCACAGGGGCGCCTTCCTCGATGACACCGCGGTGAGCGAGATAACGCGCGGCTTCGGTCACGCTTTTGGCAAGCAGGCCGCGCAAGGCGAAATATCCGCTTTCAGAGGCATCGTCCGATAGCGTCCGCCCGCCCAGGGCAAAGACCTCGATGCACGACAGTGCCGTTTCGGGATTGGAAAGATCTTCACCCTCGCTTCGCGCAATGTCTGCGATAGACCTGAGCATGATGATCGTCGAGACAGGAAGCTCGATTGGCAGTATCGGCAGACCGAAAGCACCACCGGCTGCGCCGGAGGCCGTCGCCAACGCTTTATGCAAAAGCTGCGATCCAGGGTGGGGTGCGCGCCGCAAAGACATCAGTGCGGCCTGGAGCGCCATCCCCAGCGCTTTAGAGACAGATGTCGAGATCAGATTGGAGGCAGAAACCGGCAGCGCAGTCCCCAGGAGCTCGATCGGCTTGCCGATCATATCGGTGAGGCGCGCGGCGAGCCCGGGATGCTCGAGCGCATGAACAGCGCTGCGCAACGCTGCCAGGTCCTCCTGCTTCAGGCCTGCCATGTCCAATCCAAACAGCTCTATCGCAACATATCCACTCGCGCGACGCGATACTTGATGCCTGGCCGGCATTGCGGCCGGACGACGAGCGCACGCGGCGAGCAAGACCATGCCGGCGGCGGATCAGGGCAGGCATGGCCGCGAACTTACTTTACTTTTGCTGCTTGGCTTTCAGCTGCGCGTCATTCGCCGCGATGAATGCCCGGATATCGTCCGACATAGCCAGCAGTTTAAGCCATTGCTCTTTATATAAGGTCACGGGAAAGCGGCCCATGCCATAGATCGAGAGCGCACCTTTCTCGCTGACCTTCATTCGAAGGCCGGAGGCTGCTCCCTGCTTAAGCGCCGCATTTTCGCTGCGCAGGCGTTCGATCTCAGCTTTCAGATCGTCGTCAGGCATGGCTTTCTGCAATTCATCTGGCAGCAGGAAGGGTATCACATCTGTACATTCTATCTTACCTTATTTCAGCCCTGAAGAAGATGTCCTGACCCTGCGGTGCATCTGCTGCCGGCGACATGATACAGTTGTCCAATCCGTCCTGCGTGACCGACCAACATGATGCTGAGCAATCCGTTCGACCCCGCGCGCGAGGCAGCGCTGGTGACCGGCGCGGGGAATGGCATCGGGCGTGCCATCGCGCAGGCGCTGGTCGCCGAAGGCGTGCGGACGGTCTTCGCCGACGTGAACAGGGACACGGTCGAGGCCGCCGCCGCAGGCTCGGCGCAGCCGAAGCTCGCAATCCCGTGGGTCGGCGACCTCGCGCAGCGCGCGGCCTGCGATGCGCTGCTGGCGCACGCACGCGCGACGCTCGGACAGGTGACGCATTTCGTGCACAGCGCCGCGCCGCCGCGGCGGGAAGCCGATCACAGTTTCGCTGTCACCAGTGAAACCTGGGAACGGATGCACGCGGTCAACATCGATGCCGGCTTTCACCTCGCGCGCGAGCTTGCCCGGGCGCTGATCGCGGCGCGCGCGCCGGGCTCGTTCCTGATGCTGACGTCGCTGCACGCCGAGACGCCGCGCAACCTGCCGCATTACAGCACCGCCAAGGCGGCGCTGGCGATACTGGTGAAGGAGCTGGCCAAGACTTTGGGGCGCTTCAATATCCGCGTGAATGCGCTGGTGCCCGGCGCCATCGCCGCCGGCGGCTTCGTGGCCGATCCGGCGCTGGCGCGGCACATTCCGCTGGGCCGGCTCGGAAAGAGCGAGGATCTCGCGCCGATGGCGCTGGCGATCCTCTCGAACAAGATATCCGGATATGTGACCGGCGCAGCCTTTGTCGTCGACGGCGGCATCTCGCTGACGAACTGGTTCGATCCGCCGGCACTCGACGACCTGTAAAAACGGTCGCTGCGACGAAGAAACTTGCCGGGAAGAACGGCCTGCACTCGCACGCCTATGCCCCGCGCGAATGACCCACAGCCTCTTCGTTGGTCATGCGCGGGCTCGACCCGCGCATCCATGACGAGTTGCAACACGCAAAGCCGCACTGCCATTCCGGTGGCGCGGCCTCATGGATTGCCGGGTCAAGCCCGGCAATGACCGTGGGAGGACAATGCGCCCTCCATCTCGTCAAGTTTATAGCCGGGCCGGCCCAACCGGTTCCGGCCGAAGGCCGGCCCGATCGCAAGTCCGGCCGGACCGGTTGCCCGCGCATGACGCCGATGTTTTGGCGCCGGCTTTATTTGCTAGAGTTGCGACCTGAATGCAGCTGTCCGGCAAAACAGTCATCGTCACGGGAGGAGGAAGCGGCATCGGGCGCGCACTCTGCGACGCCTTTCACCAGGCCGGAGCGAAAACAATCGTTGTTGCCGATGTCGACCTGCAGGCCGCCGAGCGCGTAGCCGCCACAATTAAGGGTGTTGCGTTCCGCTGTGATGTGTCGAACGAAGCGGATGTCAGATCGCTGATCGAGACCACGGAGTCCCAATCCGGACCGGTCGACCTTTATTGCTCGAATGCAGGCGTAGCGCTCGGCTTCGCACCCCGCGTAGACAATGCGGCGGCGGGACCGGACGAACTCTGGCAGCGCGCCTGGTCCGTCAACGTGATGGGACACGTTTATGCCGTGCGCAATCTCGTGCCCCGAATGAAATCGCGAGGTGGCGGCACCTTCCTCATCACCGTATCGGCCGCAGGCCTGCTCACCCAGATCGGAAGCGCAATCTATTCAACGACAAAGCACGCCGCGGTCGGCTTTGCCGAAAATATTGCAATCGCCCATAGAGACGACGGGATCAAGGTATCCATTCTCTGTCCGCAGGCCGTGGACACGCCGCTGCTGCGGGGGCTCCCGTCGGGCCCGCAATCGGCGGATGGCATCCTGTCGCCGGCGCAGGTCGCACAGGCCGCGATCCAGGGCATTGAACGTGAAACATTCCTGATTCTTCCCCACGCCGAGGTGCAGGAGTACATGCGTCGAAAAATGGAAGACCGCGACCGCTGGATCAACGGCATGGCGCGGCTTGCGCGCCGCATGTCCGAATAATAAGCGGCGGCATATCGCTGACGAACCGGTTCGATCCGCTGGCGCTCGACGAGATCTAGAGCAGGATTGTTTCAAATTGCACCGTCATGGCCGAATTCAATCTGAGCGGATCATGCTCTAGGAGCGATTGCCCTCTCGCTCCAGGCGCCGCTTCGATGCCGGAACCCAGAACGCCCTGCGCCGTTGTCTTTCAAACAATGGAGACGACTTATGGGACGCGGCATCCTTCTCTGGTTACTCGGCATTCCGATTCCGATCATCATCCTGCTCGCCCTCTTCTGGCATTAGGCCATGCCACGCACGCAGATCGAGCCCCACAAGAGCGACAAGCGCTACGTTCGACGCAAGGCGGGCAAATTCACCCGGTCGCAAGACGACGTCGGCCGCTCACTGGCCGCGGATCGCCGCAAGCGCGCAAAGCGCGCCGTCAAGAGCGGCGAAGGTGACAGAGGCGACCGGCGGAGCAGCTAGCGGGCGATGACTTCCGCCGCAGCGGCACGCAACGTTTCAAGCCGTTGCTACCCTATCAACGATAAGTGCCTGGTGGAGCATGCTTCGGGTCGGCGGCTCAGGTCGCTGCGTTGCGGCGCGCGAAGAAGCTCCACACCACCAGCACAATGACGGCGCCGACCACGGCACCGATCAGCCCGGCACCCTCGTCGGCGTGGTACCAGCCGAGCGCCTGGCCGAGATAGGTCGCGACGAAGGCGCCGGCGATGCCGAGCGCCGTGGTGAGGATGAAGCCCGCCGGCTCGTTGGAGCCGGGATGCAGGAATTTCGCGATGATGCCGGCAACGAAGCCGATGATGATGAGCCAGAGAATACCCATTTGAATCCCCCTTTGGGCCGCCTCTCAACCCCGCCTACGCGAGGCGGGTTTCAATGTGCGCGGGCGGGAAACGCAGAGGGTGGAACTTTGGTTCCCGCCTCCGTGCTACACACTACGGCGGGCGAGCCCGCGTATCCCGGATAAGACTGGATCCCCGCTCTAGCCTTCGCGAAGCCGAAGCGGCTTCGCTTCGGCGGGGCAAGGACGGCGGGCCAGCCGAGGCCGCCGCTCAGGGCGCGTTGCTTCCATCGATCGAGAAGTCCCGGCCGACAAGGCCATCGTGCGCGCCGGCTCTGCGGGGAACGCGGGCCAGCTTGCCGCCAGCCCGCCCGGCAACAGCGCGGCTGGCAACAGCACGGCTGTCGCCGCCGACCAGCATCGCCCAATAGCGGCGGCCGGTGGCCGATACCGCGGATGCAACGGCCTGGCATCCGCCGAGCGTCATGTTGCGGCGGTGCGCCGGCGACTGCATCCACATTCGCCTTGCGCAGGCTTCGGTGTCGCATCCCACCGCGACATTCTCGGCAACGGCGCCCGCCGGTCCGCGATGCCGCATGAAACCGGAGTGATCGAGGCTATTGCGGCGCGCCATGTCATTGGCGTGCTGCTGCGCGAGCCGGTGGAGCGAAGAACAATCCGCATAAGACGATCCAGCCCCGGCGATCGTGGCACACAAGACAGCAACTACCCGAAGCGGAGTCATCGCGCGCCCCTTCCCCTGATTCCCCCTGACCATCTTTGCGGGAGGAAAGCGGCCGCATAAGGCGAAAAGAAGGTTGGCCGAGGGACGGCGTGCTTCCGCACGCCTGTACGGGAACGAGCGGCCTTTCCGCTGTCATGGCCGGGCTTGTCACCGCAAGTCGGATATATCCGACTTGCGGCACGTTCTTGATGCGGAAGTCGGGCAAGCCCGACTTCCGATGCCATCCACGTCTTCGATTTGCACGGGTAAAGACGTGGATGCCCGCAACAAGTGCGGACATGACGGAGCCTGTCGCTCTGGACCCCGCTTTCCGCCCTCGCGCTCCGCTTTCCGCCTTCGCGAAGCCGAAGCGGCTTCGCTTCGGCGGAGCAAGGTCGGCGGACTCAAACCCGCCGAAGCTCGCGCAGCGAGCGTAGGCTGGGTCGCGGGGGTGAGCGGGGAGATGTTGTGCCCCGGCTCACTCCCTCGGGAGCTGCGCGTTTACGGCATGGGAACAAGGCGCGCCCGGCAGCCGAAACAGGAACGGCCGGCATCCCCGGGCGTTTCAGGGGCGTGAACGCCTGAATAGCTTGTCTTCTCGCGATCCGGAGCGGGCCGGAGGGTGGCACGCAGGGCTGCGCATTTGGTCGCGCCCCCGCCACCCCCGCAGGTGTTAAGGTAGGACCGTCAGGCGTTGCGTTCAGTCGGGGTGTGTCAATGTCATACCGATCGTCCATCGAGTCCGTGCCGCTGGTGCCGGACGACTGGGCCCCGCAAGATCCGGGGGAGATCGACATCAATAACGAGCGCGAGCTCGCCTACTGGTGCAACGAGCTGCGCATCTCGATCGGCGACCTGATCTGGCTGGTGCAGAAACACGGGACGTCGGCCGACCGCATCAGGGCGATGGTGAAATGACCGCGCGATAGCGCGTCGAAGACGCGCGCGGGATGGCGCGGTCATGGCCGGCTTCATGCCGGCCATCCACGTCTTGCCAAGATGCATCACCCTAAGACGTGGATGCCCGCGACGAGCGCGGGCATGACGAATGTGAGGCGTTGCAGTGCGCCCTGGGTCCCCGCTTTCGCGGGAATGAGTCTGTAGGGTGGGCCAAGCGCGTCGAAGACGCGCGCGGGATGGCGCGGTCATGGCCGGCTTCATGCCGGCCATCCACGTCTTGCCAAGATGCATCACCCTAAGACG